>Ga0160471_100078_pt1 | contig 78690 bp, 82 predicted proteins | sample HID1973K_E11MG_FD_108268 | JGI IMG/M metagenome (GOLD analysis project Ga0160471, IMG submission 108268) | Enriched mosquito-associated microbial communities from UW Madison campus, WI, USA - HID1973K_E11 MG | ecosystem: Host-associated > Arthropoda: Insects > Digestive system > Unclassified ... | reverse complement strand
TCAACCCGGTGGCCATGGACGAAGGCCTGCGCTTTGCGATCCGCGAAGGTGGCCGTACCGTCGGCGCCGGCGTGGTGGCCAAGATCACCAAGTAAGTGCCTGCAGTCCGGTGGCTTCGGCTGCCGGATCGCACGAAGGGCGGCGAAAGCCGCCCTTTTTGTTTGCCCGCACCGCAGCATTCCGGCCGGCCAGGGGGTTGCATCTGCCTCCGCGCCCCGTTAGAATGCGCGGCTCGGCATTCCTGGGTAGGGTGCCGGGTTCAAACAACCGCGAAAAGAGGGGCAGGAAGCCGCTCGTGTTCGCCAGACCGGGAAGGTCGAGTTGCATGGAGCACCTGACAGCGCCAAGCTGTTGACGGTGCTTGTGTTGCACTCTATACTTTTCCGTCTGGGCAGGCCGGGTAACTGGTCTGCCTCAGTTTTTGGCCGAACGGAATGGCCTCGCGGTGCGGAGTCCCGCGAATCGCAACATCCAGTATTCAATGTTGGTTTTATCGGGGCAGGTATCCCAGAGGCCTTGCCCGTCGCTCTTTTAACGAAGGAACCCCGTCATGGCGGACCAAAAGATCCGAATTCGGCTGAAGGCGTTTGATCATCGTTTGATCGATCGTTCGGCCAGCGAGATCGTAGAGACGGCCAAGCGGACCGGCGCGCAAGTGCGTGGCCCGATCCCGCTGCCGACCAAGATCGAGCGTTACACCATCCTCGTCTCGCCGCATGCCGACAAAGATGCGCGTGACCAGTACGAAACCCGCACGCACAAGCGTGTGCTCGATATCGTCGATCCCAACGACAAGACCGTGGACGCGCTGATGAAGCTCGAGCTCGCGGCTGGCGTCGACGTCCAGATCAAGTTGACCTGAGGACTACGACCATGACGAAGAAGTATTCGTTGGGCTTCGTGGGCCGCAAGGCGGGCATGAGCCGCGTCTTCACGGAAGACGGCCGCTCGGTCCCCGTTACCCTGATCGAAGCCACCCCGAACCGTATCGCGCAGATCAAGACCGTCGAAACCGACGGCTACAGCGCCGTGCAGGTGACCGTCGGCAGCCGTCGCGCCGCCCTGGTCAACAAGCCTGCCGCTGGCCACTTCGCCAAGGCGAAGGTCGAAGCCGGTCGTGGCCTGTGGGAGTTCCGCGTGGAAGACGGCCTGCTTGGCGATTTCGCCATTGGCGGCGAGATCAAGGCCGACATCTTCGAAGTCGGCCAGATCGTCGACGTCCAGGGTGTCACCAAGGGCAAGGGCTTCCAGGGCACCATCAAGCGCTACAACTTCCGTATGGGCGATGCCACCCACGGTAACTCGCTGTCGCATCGCGCGCCGGGTTCGCTGGGCCAGCGCCAGACCCCGGGTCGCGTTTTCCCGGGCAAGAAGATGTCCGGCCACATGGGTGCCGTGCAGCAAAGCACGCAGAACCTGGAAGTGGTCAAGGTCGACGTTGAGCGTGGTCTGATCGCCGTTCGCGGCGCCGTTCCTGGCGCAGCCGGTGGCGATGTGATCGTCCGCCCGGCGAGCAAGGCATAAGGAGAGATGACGATGGAACTCGCCATCACTGGTAGCAACAACAAGGTCTCGGTCTCCGACGCCGTTTTCGGTCGCGAATTCAGCGAAGACCTGGTCCACCAGGTCGTCGTTGCCTATCGCAATGCCGGCCGCGCTGGCACCAAGGCTCAGAAGACCCGTTCGGAAGTGAACGGCACGACCAAGAAGTCGAAGAAGCAGAAGGGCGGCGGTGCGCGTCATGGCGCGCTGACGGCTCCGATCTTCGTCGGCGGCGGCGTCACCTTCGCGGCCAAGCCGCGCAGCTTCGCCCAGAAGGTCAACCGCAAGATGTACCGCGCTGCGATCAGCGCGATCTTCTCGGAACTGAACCGCCAGGGTCGCCTGATGATCGTCGATGCATTCGACGTCGAAGCGTCCAAGACCAAGGGTCTGATCGAGAAGCTGAAGGGTCTGGAAGTGGGCAAGCGCCCGCTGATCGTGACCGAAGAAGCTTCCGAGCACCTGTACCTGTCCGCCCGCAATCTGCCGTACGTCGAAGTGCGTGATGTGCAGGGCCTGGATCCGGTCGCGCTGGTCGGGGCCGATACGGTCGTGATCACCGCCGATGCGGTCAAGAAGATCGAGGAGTGGCTGGCATGAGCAGCAACGAAAAAATCTTCAGCGTGCTGCGCGCTCCGCGAGTCTCCGAAAAGACCGCGCGCCTGCAGGAAGTCTCCAACCAGTACGTCTTCGAAGTTTCGAACGAAGCCACCAAGGCCGATGTAAAGGCCGCGGTTGAGCAGCTGTTCGACGTCAAGGTCAAGGCAGTCAACGTGGTCAACGTCAAGGGCAAGTCCAAGTCCTTCCGTAACCGCGCGGGCAACCGCGGCAGCTGGCGCAAGGCGTACGTCCGCCTGGTCGATGGTCAGTCCATCGACGTTACGGCCAAGGCCTGAGGAAACATCCCATGCCATTGATGAAGTTCAAGCCTACCTCCCCCGGCCGTCGTTCCGCCGTGCGTGTGGTCACTCCGGATCTCCACAAGGGTGCGCCGCACGCGGCCCTGGTCGAGTCGCAGAGTAAGTCCGGTGGTCGTAACCACCATGGCCGCATCACCACGCGTCACGTTGGTGGTGGCCACAAGCAGCACTACCGCCTGATCGACTTCAAGCGCAACAAGGAAGGTATCCCGGCGCGCGTGGAGCGGATCGAATACGATCCGAACCGCACCGCCCATATCGCCCTGCTGTGCTACGTCGACGGCGAGCGCCGCTACATCATCGCCCCGAAGGGCCTGAAGGCGGGTGACCAGGTCATCGCCGGCGCCAACGCGCCGATCAAGACCGGCAACACCCTGCCGCTGCGCAACATCCCGGTCGGTACGACCGTGCACGGCATCGAGTTGAAGCCGGGCAAGGGTGCGCAGATTGCCCGTGCCGCCGGCGCCGCCGTGCAGCTGGTGGCTCGCGAAGGCATCTACGCCACCCTGCGCCTGCGCTCGGGTGAAATGCGCAAGGTGTCGGCCGAGTGCCGCGCGACCATCGGCGAAGTCGGCAACGACGAGCACAACCTCGAGAAGCTGGGCAAGGCCGGCGCCAAGCGTTGGCGCGGTGTCCGCCCGACCGTTCGCGGTGCGGCCATGAACCCGGTCGATCACCCGCACGGTGGTGGTGAGGCCAAGGCTGGTCAGGGTAATCCGCATCCGGTCACCCCGTGGGGTGTGCCGACCAAGGGTTACAAGACGCGCAAGAACAAGCGCACTCAGCAGTTCATCGTCCGCGATCGTAGGGGCTAATCGACCATGGCACGTTCACTCAAGAAGGGCCCGTTCGTCGATCACCACCTCGTCAAGAAGGTGGAGGCCGCTGTGGGCAGCAAGAAGCCGATCAAGACCTGGTCGCGCCGTTCGATGATCCTGCCGGAAATGGTGGGTTTCACTATCGCCGTGCATAACGGCAAGAACCACGTTCCGGTGCTGGTCAACGAGAACATGGTGGGCCACAAGCTCGGCGAATTTGCCGTCACCCGGACCTTCAAGGGTCACGGTGGCGACAAGAAGTCGGGCAAGTAAGGAGAGATGACAATGGAAGCGAAAGCAATCCTGCGCACCGCGCGCATCTCCCCGCAGAAGGCTCGCCTGGTCGCTGACCAAGTGCGCGGCTTGTCCGCCGAGCGTGCGGTCAACCTGCTGAAGTTCTCGGACAAGAAGGCTGCCCACCTGATCAAGAAGGTGGTGGAGTCGGCGATCGCCAATGCCGAGAACAACCAGGGCGCCGATGTCGACGAGCTGAAGGTAAAGACCATCATGGTTGATGAAGGTCCGACCCTGAAGCGTTTCATGGCGCGGGCCAAGGGCCGCGGTACCCGCATCCTCAAGCGCACCAGCCACATCACTGTGGTTGTGGGCGCCGGCAAGTAAGGCGGAAAGGAAAAGACGATGGGTCATAAAGTTCATCCGATCGGAATCCGCTTGGGCATTGCCAAGGACTGGAATTCCAAGTGGTACGCCAACAAGGGCGAGTTCGCCAGCTACCTGGCTGCCGACCTCAAGGTCCGTGAAATGCTGCGCAAGAAGCTGGCGCAGGCGGGCATCAGCAAGATCCTGATCGAGCGTCCGGCAAAGACCGCGCGCGTGACGATCCACACCGCCCGTCCGGGCGTGGTGATCGGCAAGCGTGGTGAGGACATCGAGAAGCTGCGCAAGTCGGTCAGCGAGATGATGGGCGTCCCGGCGCACATCAACGTGACCGAAGTGCGCAAGCCGGAGCTGGATGCGCAGCTGGTCGCCGAGTCGATCGCGCAGCAGCTCGAGCGCCGCATCATGTTCCGCCGCGCGATGAAGCGCGCGGTGGGCAACGCGATGCGCCTGGGTGCCCTGGGCATCAAGGTCAACGTGGCTGGCCGCCTCAACGGTGCGGAAATCGCCCGTTCGGAGTGGTACCGCGAAGGCCGCGTGCCGCTGCACACGCTGCGTGCCGACATCGACTATGGCTTCGCTGAAGCCAAGACGACCTACGGCATCATCGGCATCAAGGTTTGGATCTACAAGGGCGAGGTCTTCGACTTCTCCCAGGTTGGCCAGGAGAAGCAGGACGACAGCCCGCGCAACGATCGCAATGATCGTGGCGACCGTGGTGACCGTCCGTCGCGCCCGGCTCGTGAAGCGAGGTAACGGCAATGTTGCAACCCAAGCGAACCAAGTACCGCAAGATGCACAAGGGCCGTAACGACGGCCTGGCATGGAGCGGCAATGCTGTCAGCTTCGGCGAGTACGGCCTGAAGGCCACCGCTCACGGCCAGCTGACTGCGCGCCAGATCGAAGCGGCCCGCCGCTCGATCAGCCGCTACGTCAAGCGTGGCGGCAAGATGTGGATCCGCGTGTTCCCGGACAAGCCGATCACCAAGAAGCCGATCGAAGTCCGAATGGGCTCCGGTAAGGGCAACGTGGAGTACTGGGTCGCCCAGATCCAGCCCGGCCGCATGATCTATGAAATCGAAGGCGTCGCTGAAGACGTGGCCCGCGAGGCGTTCCGCCTGGCTGCCGCCAAGTTGTCGGTGACCACCACTTTCGTGACCCGGACGGTGCGCTGATGGACATCAAACAACTCCGCGAAAAGTCGGCTGACGAACTCAAGGCCCATCTGACCGACCTGCGCAAGGAGCAGTTCTCGCTCCGCATGCAGGCCGTCACCGGCCAGCTGCCGAAGACCCACGAAACCCGCCGGGTGCGCCGCGAGATTGCTCGCGTCAAGCACCTGCTCGGCAGCACCCAGTAAGGACGGCCGCGATGAGCGACAACAACGAAAACAAGACGCTGCGCACGGTCGAAGGCCGTGTGGTCAGCAACAAGATGGACAAGACGGTCACCGTCCTGGTCGAGCGCCAGGTCAAGCACGCCCTGTACGGCAAGTACATCAAGCGCTCGACCAAGCTGCACGCCCATGATGCCGACAATGCCTGCAACGAAGGCGATGTCGTGCGCGTGACCGAGATTGCGCCGCTGTCCAAGACCAAGAACTGGCGGGTGGTGGAAATCGTCACCCGCTCGGCCGAATAAGGGAGATCTGAATCATGATCCAGATGCAGAGCTACCTCGACGTCGCCGACAATTCCGGTGCCAAGGAAGTGATGTGCATCAAGGTGCTGGGCGGCTCCAAGCGCCGTTACGCGCACATTGGCGACATCATCAAGGTCACCGTGAAGGACGCGATTCCGCGCGGCAAGGTCAAGAAGGGCGAAGTGTATGACGCCGTCGTCGTGCGTACCCGCAAGGGCGTGCGTCGTCCGGACGGTTCGCTGATCCGCTTCGATGGCAACGCCGCCGTCCTGCTGAACAACAAGCAGGAGCCGATCGGTACCCGTATCTTCGGGCCGGTCACCCGCGAGCTGCGTTCCGAGAAGTTCATGAAGATCGTCTCGCTCGCTCCCGAAGTGCTGTGAGCTGAGGACATAAACATGGCTAACCGTATCAAGAAGGGCGACCAGGTCGTCATCAACACCGGCAAGGACAAGGGCAAGCAGGGCGAAGTGATTCGCGTCGATGGCGATCGCGTGATCGTCTCGAACGTGAACATCGTCAAGCGCCACACCAAGCCGAACCCGCAGGCGGGTGTCGCCGGCGGCGTGGTCGAGCGTGAAGCTTCGATCCATATCTCCAACGTGGCAGTCGTCAACCCGGCTTCGGGCAAGGGCGAGCGCGTTGGCTTCAAGGTGCTGGAGGATGGACGCAAACTGCGTGTGTTCCGCTCCAGCGGTGAGGCGCTCGACGCCTGAGGAATGAGGTCATGACTTCACGTTTCGAAAAGATCTACAAGGAAGAAGTGGTGCCGGCCCTGATGAAGGAGTTCGGTTACACCAATCCGATGGAAGTGCCCCGGTTGGTCAAGGTCACGCTGAACATGGGCGTGGGCGAAGCGGCCACCAACAAGAAGATCCTGGAAAACGCCGTCGCCGACATGAGCAAGATCTCCGGCCAGAAGCCGGTGGTCACCAAGTCGCGCGTTTCGGTGGCATCGTTCAAGATCCGCGATGGCTGGCCGATCGGCTGCAAGACGACCCTGCGTCGCGCCAAGATGTACGAGTTCCTGGACCGCCTGATCACCATCTCGCTGCCGCGCGTGCGTGACTTCCGCGGTATCTCGGGTCGTTCGTTCGACGGCCGCGGCAACTTCAACATGGGTGTGAAGGAGCAGATCATCTTCCCGGAAATCGACTTCGACGCCGTCGACGCGATCCGCGGCATGGATATCGCCATCACCACCACCGCCAAGACCGACGCGGAAGCGAAGGCGCTGCTCGCAGCGTTCAAGTTCCCGTTCCGTAACTGATTCGCGAGGAAAACCGAAATGGCAAAGACCTCCATGGTCAACCGCGACATCAAGCGGGAAAAGTTGGCCAAGAAGTTCGCCGACAAGCGCGAAGCGCTGAAGAAGATCATCGCCAGCCAGGATTCGTCCTACGACGAGAAGGCTGATGCGGTCGTGAAGCTGCAGAAGCTGCCGCGCGATTCGTCGCCGAGCCGCCAGCGCAACCGTTGTGAACTGTCGGGCCGCCCGCGTGGCGTGTACCGCAAGTTCGGCCTGGGCCGCAACAAGCTGCGCGAAGCCACCATGCGTGGCGACGTGCCGGGCCTGCGCAAGGCCAGCTGGTAACAGCTGAAGTCCATCGGTCGCTATGGCGGCCGACCGGGCGAGAGGGGAACTTCTCGCCAGGCACCAGAGTCCGACGTCTGTCGGGCTCTTTTGTCGTATAATTCCGCCCCTTGCCTCCCGGCCAGGGAGCGGGTAACGGGCCCTGGCCCCTCCAGGAAAACACAAGATTTTCGCGTAAGCGGATATCGGTGCACTCAAAGGTACTTATATGAGCATGACTGATCCCATCGCCGACCTGCTGGTCCGCATCAAGAATGCGGCCGCGGTGGGCAAGCCGACGGTGAAGTTGCCGTCTTCCAAGATCAAGGTTGCGATCGCCCAGGTCCTGAAGGACGAGGGTTACATCGCCGACCTGCGCGTCCTTCCGGGCGAGAACAACAAGTCGGACCTGGAAGTGGTCCTGAAGTATTTCGAAGGCCGTCCGGTCATCGAGACCCTGAAGCGTGTCTCGCGCTCGGGTCTGCGCCAGTACCGCGGCAAGGAAGAGCTGCCGAAGGTCCTCGGCGGTCTCGGTATCGCCATCATCTCCACGTCGAAGGGCATCATGACCGATGCGCAGGCCCGTCAGGCCGGCGTCGGTGGCGAAGTCCTGTGCTTCGTGGCCTAAGGGAAGGAGCAGAACATGTCCCGCGTAGCCAAGAAGCCCGTCGCCCTGCCGAAGGGTGTTGAAGTGAACGTCCAGCCGGAGCTGGTCAGCGTCAAGGGCCCCAAGGGCACCCTGAGCCTGGTCAAGCCGGTCGGCGTCGAGATCGCCATTGACGGCGGTGTGGCCAACCTGTCGGCCAACGACCCGTCGCAGCTCGCCATCACCGGTACCGTCCGCGCCATCCTGGCCAACATGGTCAAGGGTGTTTCCGAAGGCTTCGAGCGCAAGCTCGAGCTGGTCGGCGTCGGTTACCGTGCCGCCATGCAGGGCAAGGACCTGAGCCTGTCGCTCGGTTTCTCGCACCCGCTGGTGTTCGTGGCGCCGGAAGGCATCACGCTGTCCACCCCGACCCAGACCGAAATCCTGGTGCAGGGCGTCGACAAGCAGCGCGTTGGCGAAGTCGCCGCCAAGATCCGCGGTTTCCGTCCGCCGGAGCCCTACAAGGGCAAGGGTGTGAAGTACGCCGGTGAAGTCATCATTCGCAAGGAAGCCAAGAAGGCGTAATGCGGGTTGATCCCCGTCCAAGCCGATCCGCTTCTTAAGGAACCAGAAAATGAACAAGAACATCGCTCGCCTGCGCCGCGCCAAGTCGACCCGCGCCCACATCCGTAACCTGGGTGTGCCGCGTCTGTCGGTCCTGCGCACCGGCCAGCACCTGTACGCACAGGTCTTCACCGCCGACGGTTCGACGGTCATCGCCGCTGCCAACACCTTGCAGGCCGACGTCAAGGACGGCTTGAAGAATGGCAAGAACAGCGAGGCCGCCGTCAAGGTGGGCAAGCTGATCGCCGAGCGCGCCAAGGCCGCGGGTATCGAGAAGGTCGCTTTCGACCGCTCGGGCTACCGCTACCACGGTCGCATCAAGGCGCTGGCCGACGCAGCCCGCGAAGGCGGCCTGCAGTTCTAAGTGGTACGCAGCACGCCTTCGGGCGTGCCGCAACCCGCCGGCGCGGGCAAGCGCCGGGCCGTGCCGCTCTTCTGTAGCGGACACGGGAACACGGTGGTCATCCAACAACGATAAGCGGCCTCGAGCCGTACATATCCGTCCAATCCAAGGAAAACCAGAAATGGCAGAAGAACGTTCGCCGCGGGGTCGTGATCGCGACCGCCGCGAAGAGAAAGTCGACGACGGCATGATCGAGAAGCTGGTCGCGGTCAACCGCGTCAGCAAGACGGTCAAGGGTGGCCGCCAGTTCACCTTCACCGCGCTGACCGTGGTCGGCGACGGCGACGGCAAGGTCGGCTTCGGCTATGGCAAGGCGCGCGAAGTGCCGGTCGCCATCCAGAAGTCGATGGAATACGCCCGCAAGAACATGGCCAACATCGACCTCAACAACGGCACCCTTTGGCACCCGCTGAAGTCCGGCCACGGTGCGGCTCGCGTGTACATGCAGCCGGCCTCGGAAGGTACGGGCGTCATCGCCGGCGGCGCCATGCGCGCCGTGCTGGAAGCGGTGGGCGTGAAGAACGTGCTGGCCAAGGCCACCGGTTCGCGCAACCCGATCAACCTGGTCCGCGCCACCGTCAAGGGCCTGACCGAGATGCAGTCGCCGACCCGCATCGCGGCCAAGCGCGGCAAGAAGGTGGAGGAGTTGACTCATGGCTAATGAGACCGGCAAGACCGTCAAGGTGCGCCTGGTGCGCGGCCTGCGTGGCACCCAGTCCATTCACCGCCTGTCGGTGCGTGCGCTGGGCCTGAACAAGCTCAACGATGTGCGTGAACTGAAGGACAGCCCGCAGGTTCGCGGCCTGATCAACAAGGTTCACTACCTCGTCCAGGTTGAGGAGTAATCGACCATGACTATGCGTCTCAATGATCTGAGCCCGGCACCGGGCGCCCGCACCGAGCGCACCCGCGTCGGTCGCGGCATCGGTTCGGGCCTGGGCAAGACCGCCGGCCGCGGCCACAAGGGTTCGTTCGCCCGTAAGGGTGGCGGCAAGATCAAGGCCGGCTTCGAAGGCGGCCAGACCCCGATGCAGCGCCGTCTGCCGAAGATCGGCTTCCGCTCGAAGATCGCCAAGGACACTGCCGAAGTGCTGTCCTACCAGCTGGACAAGCTGGAGGCTGGCGAGATCGACTTTGCCGCGCTGCGTGCGGCCAAGCTGGTCCCGTCAACCGCCAAGAAGGCCAAGATCGTCAAGAAGGGCGAGCTGTCCAAGAAGTTCGTGCTGAAGGGCGTGGCCGCGACCGCGGGCGCCAAGGCCGCGATCGAAGCTGCCGGCGGCAGCGTACAGGAGTAATTCGCAGATGGCGCAGGCTGGCATCGGTAACCTCGGCAGCGGAGTTGGCAAGTTCACTGAACTTCGCCAGCGCCTGTTGTTCGTACTCGGCGCTTTGATCGTGTACCGGATCGGCTGCTATGTGCCGGTCCCCGGGGTCAATCCCGAAGCCATGCTTTCGTTGATGCAGGCGCAGGGCGGCGGCATCGTGGACATGTTCAACATGTTCTCGGGCGGCGCCCTGCACCGTTTCAGCATCTTCGCGCTGAACGTGATGCCGTACATCTCGGCATCGATCGTGATCCAGCTGGCGACCCACATCTTCCCCGCGCTCAAGGCGATGCAGAAGGAAGGTGAGTCCGGGCGTCGCAAGATCACCCAGTATTCGCGCCTCGGCGCCGTGCTGCTGGCGGTGGTGCAGGGCGGCAGTATCGCCCTGGCGCTGCAGAACCAGACCGCGCCGGGTGGCGCCCCGGTCGTCTATGCGCCGGGCATGGGCTTCGTGCTCACCGCGGTGGTTGCATTGACCGCCGGCACCATCTTCCTGATGTGGGTGGGCGAGCAGGTCACCGAGCGTGGCATCGGCAACGGCGTCTCGCTGATCATCTTCGCCGGCATCGTGGCCGGCCTCCCGGCGGCGGCGCTGCAGACCATTGAAGCCTTCCGCAACGACACCCTGAGCTTCATCTCGCTGCTGCTGATCGTCGTCACCATCCTGGCCTTCACCTGGTTCGTGGTGTTCGTCGAGCGCGGGCAGCGGCGGATCACGGTCAATTACGCGCGCCGCCAGGGCGGTCGCAATGCGTACATGAACCAGACCTCGTTCCTGCCGCTCAAGCTCAACATGGCCGGCGTGATCCCGCCGATCTTCGCCTCCTCGATCCTGGCTTTCCCGGCCACGCTGTCGATGTGGTCCGGCCAGGCGACCTCGGCCACCTGGCTGCAGAAAATCGCCAATGCGCTGGGGCCGGGCGAGCCGGTGCACATGATCGTGTTCGCCGGGCTGATCATTGGTTTTGCGTTCTTCTACACTGCATTGGTGTTCAACTCCCAGGAAACGGCCGACAACCTGAAGAAGTCCGGCGCGCTGATCCCGGGCATCCGCCCCGGCAAGGCCACCGCCGACTACGTCGACGGCGTGCTGACCCGGCTGACCGGCGCCGGCGCTGTCTACCTGGTGATCGTCTGCCTGTTGCCGGAGGTGATGCGTGCCCAACTGGGGACCTCCTTCCACTTCGGCGGCACCTCGCTGCTGATCGCCGTGGTGGTGGTGATGGACTTCATCGCGCAGATCCAGGCGCACCTGATGTCGCACCAGTATGAGAGCCTGCTGAAGAAGGCCAACCTCAAGGGCGGCTCGCGCGGCGGTTTCGCCCGCGGTTAACTGATATACTTTGTTCTTCCTTGCGTGAAGGCCCGCCGGTTCCCGGCCCTGGCCTTCCGATCAGAAGGGCGGCCCGCGAGCGTCTCGTGCGCGGGTGTGACGAGGTGGTCCCGTGCAGGAGTAGCACGGGCGGTCCAGGTGGATGCACAACCTGGGTCAACATCGTCCGGCGCCGGAGCATGGGCACACTCCCCATGCCGGGTTCGTGGATCGCGGTTCCGGTTCCACGGGCTTCCAAGTAACCCGAGACCTTGCTAAAATTTCCAGTTCATTTTTGATCCATCCTGCCGGATGGCGCCGAGGGGCGTCGTCGGGCCATCACTCAGTTGGAGAACCGCGTCATGGCGCGTATTGCAGGCGTCAACCTGCCAGCCCAGAAGCACGTCTGGGTCGGGTTGCAAAGCATTTACGGCATCGGCCGTACCCGTTCGAAGAAGGTCTGCGACTCCGCGGGCGTGACTTCGACCACCAAGATCCGCGATCTGTCGGAGCCGGAAATCGAGCGCCTGCGCGCCGAAGTCGGCAAGTACATCGTGGAAGGCGATCTGCGCCGTGAGATCGGCATCGCGATCAAGCGCCTGATGGACCTGGGCTGCTACCGCGGCCTGCGTCACCGTCGTGGCCTCCCGCTGCGTGGCCAGCGCACCCGTACCAACGCCCGCACCCGCAAGGGTCCGCGCAAGGCGATCAGGAAGTAAGGGATAGAAAATGGCCAAGCCAGCTGCTGTCAAGACCAAGAAGAAGATCAAGCGCGTCGTCACCGACGGCGTCGCCCACGTCCACGCTTCCTTCAACAACACCATCGTCACCATCACCGACCGTCAGGGCAATGCACTGTCCTGGGCCACCTCCGGTGGCGCCGGCTTCCGCGGTTCGCGCAAGTCGACCCCGTTCGCCGCCCAGGTCGCCGCCGAAAAGGCCGGCCGTGCTGCGCTCGACTACGGTGTGAAGTCGCTGGAAGTGCGTATCAAGGGCCCGGGTCCGGGTCGCGAGTCTGCCGTGCGTTCGTTGAACAACGTCGGCTACAAGATCACCAACATCATCGACGTGACGCCAATCCCGCACAACGGGTGCCGTCCGCCGAAGAAGCGCCGCGTCTGAGGAGCTGAAGAGAAATGGCTCGTTATATTGGTCCTACCTGTAAGCTCGCGCGTCGCGAAGGCGCCGATCTTTCCCTCAAAAGCCCGGCGCGTGCGCTGGATTCCAAGTGCAAGCTGGAGCAGAAGCCCGGCCAGCACGGCGCTACCGCCCGCAAGGGCAAGCTGTCCGACTACGCCACCCAGCTGCGTGAAAAGCAGAAGGTCAAGCGTATCTACGGCCTGCTGGAGCGTCAGTTCCGCAACTACTACAAGAAGGCCTCGACCAAGAAGGGCAACACCGGCGAGAACCTGCTGCAGCTGTTGGAAACCCGTCTGGACAACGTCGTCTACCGCATGGGCTTCGCCGTGACCCGTCCGGCCGCTCGCCAGTTGGTCTCGCACCGTGGCGTGCTGGTCAATGGCAAGTCGGTCAACCTGGCCTCGTACCAGGTCAAGGCCGGCGACGCGATCGCCCTGTCGGAAAAGGCCCAGAAGCAGCTGCGCGTGCAGGAAGCCCTGACCGTCGCCGAACAGCACGACCTGAGCCCGTCCTGGGTGGAAGTCGATTCGAAGAAGTTCAGCGGCGTGTTCAAGGCCGTTCCGGATCGCGCCGACCTGCCTTCGGACATCAACGAAGCGCTCATCGTCGAGTTGTATTCGAAGTAATTCACATCGGAGAGCCTCCGGTTTGCACCGGAGGTTCGCAGGAGACCCCGCAACATGACGGTTACCGCCAACCAGGTTCTGCGCCCCCGTGGTCCGCAGATCGAACGCCTTACCGATAACCGCGCCAAGGTCGTGATCGAGCCCTTGGAGCGTGGTTACGGGCATACGCTGGGCAATGCCCTGCGTCGCGTGCTGCTGTCGTCGATCCCCGGCTTCGCGATCACCGAGGTCGAGATCGACGGCGTGCTGCACGAGTACACCACCGTCGAGGGGCTGCAGGAAGACGTGCTGGAAGTCCTGCTCAACCTCAAGGACGTGGCTATCCGCATGCACAGCGGCGATAGCGCGACCTTGTCGCTGTCCAAGCAGGGCCCGGGCGTCGTCACGGCGGCCGACATCAAGACCGACCACAACGTCGAGATCCTCAATGGCGATCACGTGATCTGCCATCTGACCAAGGATACGGCGCTGAACATGCGCCTGAAGATCGAACGCGGTTTCGGCTACCAGCCGGCTGCCGCCCGCCGCCGTCCGGACGAGGAGACCCGCACCATCGGTCGCCTGATGCTGGACGCTTCGTTCTCGCCGGTGCGCCGCGTCGCCTACGCCGTGGAAGCGGCGCGTGTCGAACAGCGTACCGACCTGGACAAGCTGGTCATCGATATCGAGACCAACGGCACGATCGACGCCGAGGAAGCCGTGCGCACCGCCGCCGACATCCTCAGCGACCAGCTGTCGGTGTTCGGTGACTTCACCCACCGCGACCGCGGTGCGCCCAAGCCGGCTACCGGCGGCGTGGATCCGGTGCTGCTGCGCCCGATCGACGACCTCGAGCTGACCGTGCGTTCGGCCAACTGCCTGAAGGCAGAGAGCATCTACTACATCGGCGATCTGATCCAGAAGACCGAAGTGGAGCTGCTCAAGACCCCGAACCTGGGCAAGAAGTCGCTCACCGAAATCAAGGAAGTGCTGGCCCAGCGTGGCCTGTCGCTCGGCATGAAGCTGGAGAACTGGCCGCCGGCCGGTGTCGCCCAGCACGGCATGCTTGGCTGATGTACCCGGATCCCGCGTGGGCGATGCCCGCGCGGGATCTGTTTTTGCAGTAACCCGACGGATCCAAAGATCCGCGGCGATGACCGGGCAAGGACGTTCGGCACGGACCAACCGCAGTCCACATACAGCGCCAGGATGGCGACAACGAAGTCCAGTAGTCCCAACATTCATCCAAGGAATCACGACCATGCGTCACCAGAAGTCGGGCCGCAAGTTCAACCGCACCAGCGCCCACCGCGAAGCGATGTTCAAGAACATGGCCTCCTCGCTGTTCAAGCACGAATTGATCAAGACCACCCTGCCGAAGGCCAAGGAACTGCGCCGCGTCGCCGAGCCGCTGATCACCCTGGCCAAGGTCGACTCGGTCGCCAACCGTCGTCTGGCGTTCGCCCGCCTGCGTGACAAGGAAGCCGTCGGCACCCTGTTCACCACCCTGGGCCCGCGCTATGCGGCCCGTCCGGGTGGCTACCTGCGCCTGCTCAAGTGCGGCTTCCGCGCCGGCGACAACGCCCCGATGGCGTATGTCGAGCTGGTCGACCGCCCGTCGGCAGTCGCCGAGGAAGTGGCCGAGTAAATCGACCGCCTCGCCTCAAAGCGAATGAAAGCCCGGCCATGTGCCGGGCTTTTTCGTTGGGGCTGCCCGTGGGCATGGCCGCGCGGCCGGCGAATGGTCGATAATCGGCCGGATCGTTCCGAGAGCCGCATCGATGAACCCATTGCGTTGGAGCTTCCGCACCCAGTTTCTGCTGGGGTTCCTGATTTGCGTGGCCCTGCTGGGTTACGCCATCTACCTGCAGCTGCACATGGGCCTGGAACCTTGCCCGCTGTGCATCTTCCAGCGCATCGCCTTCGCCGCGCTGGGCGTGATGTTCCTGCTCGGCGCGCTGCACAACCCGCGGGGGAAAGCCGGCCGCAAGATTTATGGCGTACTGGCGCTGCTGGCGGCATTGGTCGGCGTGGGCATTGCCGGCCGGCACGTCTGGGTGCAGGTGATGCCGCGCGATGCGATGTCGTCCTGCGGCCCGCCGCTGAGCTTCCTGAGCGAGACGATGGGGCCGTTCGAGGTGTTCCGCACGGTGCTGACCGGCACCGGCGATTGCGGCAACATCGACTGGCGCTTCCTCGGTCTGAGCATGCCGATGTGGAGCCTGGCCTGGTTTGTGCTGCTGGCACTGTGGGCGGCCTGCGCCGGCTTCCGTGCCCGTGGGCCGCGTAAGCTCTTCTAAGCGGTTTTCGCCGCGGTCGTTCCTGGAGTCCTGACATGCAACAGCCCCTGATCCCGCAGCCGGTAAACCTGCCTGCCGAATGGTCGCCCCGCAGCTGGCGGGAGCGTCCGGCGCTGCAGATGCCGACCTATCCCGACGCCGCGGCGCTGGAGACGGCGCTGGGCGAGCTGCGGCAACTGCCGCCGCTGGTGACTTCCTGGGAGATATTCGCGCTGAAGCGCCAGCTGGCCGAAGCGCAGGAAGGCAAGCGCTTCCTGTTGCAGGGCGGCGACTGCGCGGAGAACTTCGCCGAGTGCGACTCCAACACCATCTCCAACCGGCTCAAGGTGCTGCTGCAGATGAGCCTGGTGCTGGTGCACGGCCTGCGCCTGCCGGTCATCCGGGTCGGGCGCTTCGCCGGCCAATACGCCAAGCCACGTTCCACCGACACCGAAACGCGCGACGGCATCACCTTGCCGAGCTACCGTGGCGACGTGGTCAATGGCCCGGCGTTCACCGCGCAGGCCCGCATTCCCGATCCGCAGCGCATGATCACCGCCCATTCGCGCTCGGCGCTGACGATGAATTTCGTCCGCGCACTGATCGATGGCGGCTTCGCCGACCTGCATCATCCCGAGTATTGGAACCTGCAGTGGGTGGGCTATTCGCCGCTGGCCGAGGACTACCAGAAGATGGTGGCCTCGATCGGCGATGCGGTGCGCTTCATGGAGACGCTGTCCGGATCGGAGGTGCACAACCTCAACCGCATCGATTTCTACACCTCGCACGAAGCCTTGCTGCTGCCCTACGAGGAAGCGCTCACGCGCCAGGTGCCGCGCCAGTGGGGCTGGTTCAACCTGAGCACGCACTATCCGTGGATCGGCATGCGTACCGCGGCATTGGACGGCGCGCACGTCGAGTACCTGCGCGGTGTCCGCAACCCGATCGCGATCAAGGTCGGCCCGTCGGTGCAGCCGGACCAGCTGCTGCGCCTGATGGACGCGCTCAACCCCGAGGACGAACCGGGCCGCCTGACCTTCATTCACCGCATGGGCGCCACGCAGATCGCCGACAAATTGCCGGCCTTGCTGGACGCGGTCAAGCGCGACGGCCGCCGCGTGCTGTGGGTCTGCGATGCGATGCACGGCAACACCGAGAGCACCGGCAACGGCTACAAGACGCGGCGTTTCGACAATATCCGCAACGAGGTCGAGCTGTCCTTCGACCTGCATGCGGCGGCGGGCACCCGGCTCGGTGGCGTGCACCTGGAGCTGACCGGCGAAGACGTCACCGAATGCACCGGTGGTGCGCGCGAGCTCACCGAGCGCGACCTCGAGCGCGCCTATCGCTCCACGGTCGATCCGCGCTTGAACTACGAACAGTCGCTGGAGATCGCGATGGCCATCGTGCGCAAGCAGCAGCAAGGCGCCGCACCGCTGCGCGGCTGACATCGGCGGCGATGACGCCGCGCTCATCGGCCGGGCGGCATCCTGCGTACCGTTTCTCGGGTACGAACAGGAGGCCACTTGCCTATCGACGGGAACCTGTTGCGCGGCTACGCCGTGCCGCTCGGGCTGGGCCTGCTGGCGGGCCTGGTCGCCTGGGCATTGATGACGTGGCTGTTCCGGCGCACCCGCGGCCGCGACTACCGGCGCGCGCGCATCGCCCGCGTCGTCAGCCTGCCGCTGGCCTTCCTGCTGCCGCTGCTGTTCCTGCGCATCGCCTGCGAGGCCACGCCGCTGACCGGCCGGCCGCTCGAGGGGGTGCAGCAGATGCTGCATGTCGGCATCGGTGCCTGTTTCACCTGGCTGCTGGTCCGCGCGATCGCCGCGGCCGAGACCGCGATCCTGCGCAACCACCCCATCGACGTGGCCGACAACCTCGCCGCGCGCCGCGTGCAGACCCAGACGCGCGTGCTCAGCCGGGTGCTGATGGGCGCGGTGATCCTGCTCGGCCTGGCGCTGGTGCTGTTGACCTTTCCGCAGGTACGGCAGGTCGGCAAGACCTTGCTGGCCTCGGCCGGCATCGTCGGCCTGGTTGCCGGCATCGCGGCCAAGCCGGTGTTCGGCAACCTCATCGCCGGCCTGCAGATCGCGCTGACCCAGCCGATCCGCCTGGACGACGTGGTCATCGTCGAAGGCGAATGGGGGCGGATCGAGGAGATCGGCAGTTCGTACGTGGTGGTGCGGATCTGGGACGAGCGGCGCATGGTGGTGCCGTTGTCCTGGTTCATCGAGAACCCGTTCCAGAACTGGACCCGGCGCAGCGCCGACCTGCTGGGCACCGCCTTCCTGTGGCTGGACTACCGCACTCCGATCGCCGAGGTGCGCGCGGAGCTGGAACGGATCTGCAAGGACGCGCCGTTGTGGGATGGGCGCGTCTGCGTCACCCAGGTCACCGACGCCAGCGAACAGACCATCCAGGTGCGCCTGCTGGTCAGCGCGCGCAATTCCGGCGACGCCTTCGACCTGCGCTGCCTGGTCCGCGAACGCATGGTCGAATTCCTGGCCCGCAAGCACCCCTATGCGCTGCCGCGGCTGCGCGCGGAGATCACCGATGGCGAAACGGCACCGCCCGGGCAGCCCCGGGTGCAGTCCGAGGACATCCGTTCGCCCGGTGCGGAGGATGGCGAGCCGGCCATCGGCTCGCCCGGCACGGCGCCACCTGTCCCGGCTGCGGGCGCCTGAACGCCCTCAGCGGCCCGGCGGATGGGCGTCGGGCGTGACGTTGGGCAGGAAGCGCGGCGGCTGGCGTGCGCCGGTGAGCTGCTCGTAGGCATAGCCCAGTTCGATCAGGCGTGGCTCGCTCCAGGCCGTGCCCATGAACAGCAGGCCGACCGGCAGCCCGTTGATCGTTCCCATCGGCACGCTGAGGCTGGGGTAGCCGGCCACCGCCGCGGCGCCATAGCTGCCGCCGGGGAAGTCGTCGCCATGGATCGGATCGGTCGGCCAGGCGATCCCCGTGGTGGGGGCGATCAAGGCGTCCAGATGCTGCGCCTGCAACGCCGCGTCGATCCCCAGCGGGCCGGCCAGGCGCCGGGCGCGGGTGCGCGCGCCGATGTATTCGGGGTCGTTGAGGCCGCCCTTGGCGGCGGCCTGTTCGAACAAGTCCTGGCCGAAGTGCGGCATCTCGCGTGCGGCATGTTCGCGGTTGAAGGCGATCAGCGCATCGAGGTCGCGCAAGGGCACGTCGTGCGCGGCCAGATAGCGGGCGATGCCGGCCTTGAACTCGTACAGCAGCACGGTCTGCTCGTCGGCGTCCCACTGGCCATCGGTGGGGATGTGCGCGTCGACCACGGTGGCGCCGCCCTGGCGCAGGGCCTGGACCGCCGCGTCGAGCGCCGCGGCTATCGACGGGGTTTCGGACAGGCGGTTGCGCAGCACGCCGAGGCGGGCGCCACGCAGTGCGTGCGGGTCCAGCCGCGCCGCATAGTCGTACACCGCCAGGCCCGGGCGGGCGGCGGTGGCCGGGTCCGCGGGGTCGCGCCCGGCGATGGCGCCCAGCAATACGGCCGCATCGGCCACGCTGCGGGTCATCGGCCCGGCGGTGTCCTGGCTGAAGGAAATCGGCACGATGCCGTCGCGGCTGACCAGGCCGACGGTCGGCTTTAGGCCGACCAGCCCGTTCACCGCTGCCGGGCAGACGATGCTGCCGTCGGTCTCGGTGCCGATGCCGACGGCGGCCAGGTTGGCCGAGATCGCCACGCCGGTGCCGGCACTGGAGCCGCACGGGTTGCGGTCCAGGGCGTAGGGATTGCGTGTCTGTCCGCCCTGGGCGCTCCAGCCGGAAGTGGAGTGGCTGGAGCGGAAATTGGCCCATTCGCTGAGGTTGGTCTTGCCCAGGATCACCGCGCCGGCCTCGCGCAAGCGCTGGACCAGGAAGGCGTCCTGCCGCGGGTGCAGGCCGGCCAGGGCGAGCGAGCCGGCCGTGGTCGCCATCGGCGTGGCGTCGATGTTGTCCTTCAGCAGCACGGGGATGCCATGCAGCGGCCCGCGCACGCGTCCGGCGCGGCGTTCGGCATCGCGCGCGGCGGCTTCCTTGGGCGCATCCGGGTTGAGTGCGATGACCGCATTGAGGCGTGGGCCGTTGCGGTCTATCGAGGCGATGCGTTGCAGGTACGCGCGGGTGAGGGTGGTGCTGTCCAGTTCGCCACGGGCCATGCGCGCCTGCAGGTCGGCGATGTCGAGTTCGGCGAAAGGGAAGTCGTCGGCCGGCGCGTGGGCGGCCGGTGCGTCGGTGGCGGCCGGCGGTGCGGCTTTCTGGCAGCCAGTAGCGAGCAGGCAGGCGCCCAGCAGGAGCGGCGCGAATGGGCGCAGGGCAGGAAGTGTGCAGGTCACGTGAAGCAGGCTAACCACGCGCCGCGACGTTGGCAACGCGCCGATTGTGCGAGAAGAAGCAGTCGGGGCTGAAGTCCCTTCTACAAGCGGGTTCGGTGACCTCGCTCAACGCCGCAGCTTGCGCCGCACCAGGTCCCGCGCCAACACCGCGATCACCAACAGGTTGATCGCCAGGACGCTCCACGAGGCCCAGCCGGGGTGGCGCATGATCGCGTAGATGTCGAACGGCAGGTACAGCGCGGCGGTCAGGCAGCCCAGCCACGACGCCCAGGCCTTGGCGCGCCACAGGCCCCAGGCTTCGATCACGTGCAGCAACCCATAGGCGAAGATCCCCGCCGCGGCCATGTGCACCGCGTCGGGGCTGATCATCTTCAACAGCGAGGGCAGGGCCCCATGATCCGGGTCGAGGTTGAAGCGCCGGATCAGGTGGCTGACGGCTCCCTGCAAGGGCAGGGGGCCGAGGATTTCCAGGCCGGTGGCGGCCAGGATGGCCAGCAGCCCCTTGCACGCCTCGAACAGGGCGATCAGGTGCAGGCCCGGATGCGCGTGCGGATCCGGGTTGTAGGGCTTGGCGGTCACGGAGGCCGTCTGTGCAACCTTACGCGGCGCGGCTGGCGCGCTTGCGCTCGTTCTCGGTCAGGTGCTTCTTGCGCAGGCGGATTTCCTTCGGGGTGATCTCCACCAGCTCATCGTCGTCGATGAAGTCCAGCGCCTGTTCCAGCGAGAACTTGATCGCCGGGGTCAGCTGGATCGCATCGTCCTTGCCCGAAGCGCGCATGTTGGTCAGCGGCTTGGTCTTGATTGCGTTGACGGTCAGGTCGTTGTCCTTGGAGTGGATGCCGACCAACTGGCCTTCGTACACGTTGTCGCCTTCGGCGGCGAACAGCTTGCCGCGTTCCTGCAGCGGCCCCAGCGAATAGGCCGGCGTGGCGCCCGGCGCATTGGCGATCATCACGCCGTTCAGGCGCTTGGCGATCGCGCCCTGTTCCTTCGGGCCGTAATGGTCGAACACGTGGAACAACAGGCCGCCACCCTGGGTCAGGGTCTTGAACTCGTTCTGGAAGCCGATCAGGCCGCGCGCCGGGATTTCATAGTCCAGGCGCACGCGGCCCTTGCCATCCGGCTCCATGTTCTTGAGCTGGCCCTTGCGCACGCCGAGCTTCTCCATCACGCCGCCCTGGTGGATTTCTTCCACGTCCACCACCAACTGCTCGATCGGCTCCATCAACTGGCCGTCGATTTCCTTGATGATCACTTCCGGGCGCGACACCGCCAGCTCGTAGCCTTCGCGGCGCATGTTCTCGATCAGCACCGACAGGTGCAGCTCGCCGCGGCCGGAAACCAGAAACTTGTCGGCGTCTTCCAGCTGTTCGACCTTCAGCGCGACGTTGTGCACGGTCTCGCGTTCCAGGCGGTCCTTAAGCTGGCGGCTGGTCAGGAACTTGCCGCCCGACAGGTCCTTGTTGCCGGCGAACGGCGAATTGTTGACCTGGAAGGTCATCGAGATGGTGGGCTCGTCCACGGTCAGCGCCGGCAGCGCTTCGGGGGTGTCGAGCGCGCACACGGTGTCGGAGATGGTCAGCTCCTGGATGCCGGAGATGGCGACGATGTCGCCGGCCTCGGCCGAGTCCTGCTCGATGCGCTCCAGGCCCAGGAAGCCCAGCACCTGCAGCACCTTGCCCTGGCGCTTCTTGCCTTCACGGTCGATCACCGCGACCGGCATGTTCTTCTTCAAGGTGCCGCGCTGGATGCGGCCGATGCCGATGACGCCGACGAAGTTGTTGTAGTCCAGCTGGCTGATGCGCATCTGGAACGGGCCGTCCGGGTCGACCTCCGGCTTGGGCGCGTGCTGCATGATCGCTTCGTACAGCGGGGTCATGTCGCCGTCGCGCACGGTGTCTTCCAGGCCGGCGTAACCGTTCAGGGCCGAGGCGTAGACGATCGGGAAATCCATCTGCTCGGGCGTGGCGCCCAGGCGGTCGAACAGGTCCCACACCTGCTCCACGACCCATTCGGGACGCGAGCCGGGGCGGTCGACCTTGTTGATGACCACGATCGGCTTGAAGCCCATCGCGAACGCCTTCTGGGTCACGAAGCGGGTCTGCGGCATCGGGCCGTCCATCGCGTCGACCAGGATCAGCACCGTGTCCACCATCGACAGCACGCGCTCGACCTCGCCACCGAAGTCGGCGTGTCCAGGGGTATCGACGATGTTGATGCGGTTGCCCTGCCAGGTGATGGCGGTGTTCTTGGCCAGGATGGTGATGCCGCGCTCCTTTTCCTGGTCGTTGCTGTCCATCACGCGCTCGGCCAGCACCGTGCGTTCGGACAACGTGCCGGACTGCTTCAGGAGCTGGTCGACCAGCGTGGTCTTGCCATGGTCGACGTGGGCGACGATGGCGATATTGCGGAGGTTTTCGATGGACATGCGGAAGAGGGCCCGGGTGGCGCCAAGACGTAGGAGGTAGCCGAGCATTATACCTGCCAAGGCGGGCGGAGCGATGACCGGGTCGCGGGAGGCGTGTTCAGGTTTCTCGGTGGGCCCCTCATCCGCCCCTTCGGGGCACCTGCTCCGGCAGGCGGAAGTACGCACAGCACGGAGGGGTAGGGGGGGGCGCTCCGGGCGCTTTCCTGCACCCCGGGTGTATCCTATATGGCTGACGCCATCGCCCCAAACCCAAGGATTTCCATGTCCGTCATCGCCAATTTCGACACCACCCGCGGTCCGATCAAGGTCGAGCTGTTCGCCGACAAGGCGCCGCTGACCGTGGCCAACTTCGTCAACCTCGCCAAGCGCGGCTTCTATGACGGCCTGAGCTTCCACCGCGTCATCGCCGATTTCATGATCCAGGGCGGCTGCCCCGAGGGTTCGGGCCGCGGCGGCCCGGGCTACCGCTTCGAGGACGAGGCCAACAACGGCGTGGGCCATGACCGCGGCGTGCTGTCCATGGCCAATGCCGGCCCGAACACCAACGGCAGCCAGTTCTTCATCACCCACGTCGCCACCCCGTGGCTGGACGGCAAGCACACCGTGTTCGGCAAGGTGCTCGAAGGCCTGGACACCGTCGACGGCGTCGCCCAGGGCGATGTGATCAACAAGGTCACCATCGAAGGCGATGCCGACGCCGTGCTGGCCGCCAAGGCCGACCGCGTCGCCGAGTGGAACAAGATCCTCGCCGCCTGACGCTCCCGCATGCACTTCCCCCGGCCCGGTGAATCCGGGCCGGGTCGTTTCTCACCCCACTGATTCGCTATACAAGCAGAGGAAACACCCATGAAGACCCCCGTACGTGTTGCCGTGACCGGTGCCGCCGGCCAGATCGGCTACGCCCTGCTGTTCCGCATCGCCTCCGGTGAAATGCTGGGCAAGGACCAGCCGGTCATCCTGCAGCTGCTCGAGTTGCCGGTGGACAAGGCCCAGGCCGCGCTGAAGGGCGTGATGATGGAACTGGAAGACTGCGCCTTCCCGCTGCTGGCCGGCATGGTCGGCACGGACGACGCCGAAGTGGCGTTCAAGGACGCCGACATCGCCCTGCTGGTCGGCGCGCGTCCGCGCGGCCCGGGCATGGAGCGCAAGGACCTGCTGCTGGAGAACGCCAAGATCTTCACCGCCCAGGGCGCAGCGCTGAACAAGGTCGCCAAGCGCGACGTCAAGGTGCTGGTGGTCGGCAACCCGGCCAATACCAATGCCTACATCGCGATGAAGTCGGCGCCGGACCTCAACCCGAAGAACTTCACCGCCATGCTGCGCCTGGACCACAACCGTGCGCTGAGCCAGCTGTCCACCAAGCTCGGCAAGCCGGTCGGCGGCATCGAGAAGCTGGTGGTGTGGGGCAACCACAGCCCGACCATGTACCCGGACTACCGCTTCGCCACCGCCGACGGTGCTTCGGTCGCCGAGGCGATCAACGACCAGGAATGGAACGCCGGCACCTTCATCCCGACCGTGGGCAAGCGCGGCGCGGCGATCATCGAAGCGCGCGGCCTGTCCTCGGCCGCCTCGGCCGCCAATGCCGCCATCGACCACGTCCGCGACTGGGTCCTGGGCAGCAACGGCAAGTGGGTGACGATGGGCGTGCCGTCCGATGGCAGCTACGGCATCCCGGAAGGGGTGATCTTCGGCTTCGCCGTCACCACCCAGAATGGCGAGTACACGCTGGTCAAGGACCTGCCGGTTGACGACTTCAGCCGGAAGTACATCGACAAGACCCTGGCCGAACTGGAAGAAGAGCGCAGCGGCGTGGCGCACCTGCTCGGCTGAGCAGGCGGTCGCCCTGATGTGTGACGGAACGCCGGCCTTGCGCCGGCGTTCTGCCATCCGGCACTTGCCGATACGTTGAGCGAGTCGATCCATGCGACCAAGGTCGCAGGGATCGGCGCGCGTGCCCGGGCCTATGCTGGATGCAGATCGGCAGGTTCTGGGAGGGACCACCATGGGCTACGAAGCGGAGTACCAACGTTCGATAGAACGCCCCGAGGAATTCTGGGCCGAGGCCGCGCAAGCCATCCATTGGCACAAGCCGCCGCAGCAGATCCTCGACTATTCGAACCCGCCGTTCCGCCGCTGGTTCGTCGGCGGCCAGACCAACCTCTGCTACAACGCGGTAGACCGCCATCTTCCCGAACGCGGCGAGCAACTCGCGCTGGTCGCCATTTCCACCGAGACCCAGGTCACTCGCGAGATCACCTACGCGCAGCTGTATCGCGAGGTCAACGCATTCGCCGCAGTGCTGGAGTCGCTGGACGTCGGGCGCGGCGACCGCGTCGTCATCTACATGCCGAACATGGCCGAGGCGGTATTCGCGATGCTGGCCTGCGCGCGCATCGGGGCGATCCATTCGGTCGTGTTCGGGGGCTTCGCCGCGCACAACCTCGCCTTGCGCATCGATGATGCGAAACCAAAACTGCTGATCGCCGCCGATGCCGGCAGCCGCGGCGGCAAGGTCATTGCGTACAAGGCCCTGGTCGACGCCGCCTGCGCCGAGGCCGAGCACGCACCGCCCAAGGTGCTCATCGTCTCGCGCGGCCTGGATGCGGCGCTGCCGCGCGTGGAAGGCCGCGATGTCGACTACGCGCCGCTGCGCACGCAATTCCTCGACGCCGAAGTCCCGGTGGCATGGCTCGAATCCAACGAGCCCAGCTACCTGCTGTACACCTCCGGCACGACCGGCAAACCCAAGGGCGTGCAGCGCGATGTCGGCGGCTACGCGGTGGCGATGGCGCAATCGATGCGCACCGTCTTCGACTGCGCGCCGGGCCAGGTCATGTTCTCCACCTCGGACGTCGGCTGGGCGGTGGGCCATTCCTACAACGTCTACGGGCCGCTGATCGGCGGCTGCACCTCGCTGCTTTACGAAGGCCTGCCGACCAACCCGGACCCGGGCATCTGGTGGGCGCTGTGCGAACAGTACGCCGTGCGCACGATGTTCTCCTCGCCCACCGCGATCCGCGTGCTGAAAAAGCACGACGTGGATTTCATCCGCCGCCATGACCTCTCGCCGCTGAAATACCTGTTCCTGGCCGGCGAACCGTTGGACGAACCCACCGCGACCTGGATCAATGGCGCGCTCGGCAAGCCGGTGATCGACAACTACTGGCAGACCGAAACCGGCTGGCCGGCGCTGACGTTGTTGCCGGGCGTGGAAATGAAGCCGGTGAAGTTCGGCTCGCCCGGGTTTCCGAATCTGGGCTATCGCATGAAGGTGATCGACGAGCAGAGCGGCGCCGAAGTGGCGCCCGGGCAGAAGGGCGTGCTGGTGATCCAGCCGCCATTGCCGCCGGGCTGCATGACCACGATCTGGAACGACGACGCGCGCTTCCTGCAGAGCTACTTCAGCCATTTCAAGGAACTGCTGTACAGCTCGCTCGACTGGGCGATCCGCGACGAGGAGGGCTACACCTTCATCCTCGGCCGCACCGACGACGTGATCAACGTGGCCGGCCACCGGCTCGGCACGCGCGAGATCGAAGAGGCGATTTCCGGTCATCCCGGGGTGGCCGAGGTGGCGGTGATCGGCATGCACGATGAACTCAAGGGCCAGGTGCCGGTGGTTTTCGCGACGATGAAGGTGGCGCCGCAGGACCCGGCACGCATCGCGGTGGAATTGCAGCAGTGCGTGACCCAGCAGCTCGGCGCCGTGGCGCGGCCGGCGCATGTGTACATCGTCAATGGGCTGCCCAAGACGCGCTCGGGCAAGCTGCTGCGCCGCTCGCTGCAGGCCCTGGCCGAGCACCGCGACCCCGGCGACCTGTCGACCCTGGACGATCCCGGTGCCCTGGAGGAAATCCGCCGCGTGCTCGGGCGCTGAGAGGGGGGCGGCCTGGGGGTACCCCCAGCCGCGGCCGATGCTGCTACGCTTGGCCCCGGCGCGTGGGAAGGACGTGCCTACAGGGGGAGGGAAAACATGGGCTTTGCAAAGACCGAGGCGGGCCGCCAGGAGATAGAGGCGCGTACCCGCCGTTTGCCGACCGCATTGCGGTCCATTTTGCTGATGGTCGATGGCCAGCGCACCGATGCCGAACTGCGCAGCCTGATCGAAGGCCTCAAGGCGCCACCCGACGCGCTCGAGCAGTTGGCGGAGATGGGGTTGATCGCCGACAGCTGGAGCGTGGCCGGCGGCGTTCCGGGTACGCCCGCCACGCGGCCACTGGTGCCTGCGAGCGCGCCGGCCGGCGAGGCGCCGGTGCAGGACGCCGCGCAGGAATACCGCTGGCTCTATGACCGCATGAGCGGTGCCGTCGGACGCTACCTGGGGCTGAAGGGCTATTTCCTGCAGCTCAAGATCGAGCGCTGCACCGACGTGCAATCACTGCACGCGGTACTGCCGGAGCTGGAAGCGGCCTTGCGCAAGGCGCGCGGCGCGGCGTTCACCACGCAGTGGTCCGAGCAGACCCGGCAACCCGTGCCGTCCTGAGGACGACGCGGGCCGGCCGGGCCCTCAGGACGCGCGAGCGGTCAGGACAGGCCTTCGGCCTGGAGCGCAGCCTGTACGTCGGGGTCGGCGCTCATGCGCGCGAAGAAGGCATCCAGCGCATCCAGGCCGGCCAGGTCCACGCCAACCTTGCGCGCCCAGCGCAGGGTGACGAATAGATATGCATCGGCACCGGAGCGCTCGCCGGCGAGCCATGGGTGGTTGAGCAAACGCGCATCCACGCGCTCGTACAGCCCGCGCAGTTTGGTCAGCGCGTCCTGCTTGCTCAGGGCGATGAACTTCTCGTCGCCCAGGTAGGCGGTGGCGCCGAAGATCGGCTTGAACGCCGGGTGCAGGTCGGCATTGACGAAGGCGATCCAGCGCGCGATCTCCGCGCGTCCGCGCGCGCTGCCGTCGCCGCCCAGGCCCGAGAGCGGCGCGATGTCGGCGATGTAGCCCAGGATCGCCGCGTTCTGGGTCAGCACCCAATCCTCGACGGTGAGCACCGGCACGGCGCCAGCAGGATTGAGCTTGAGGTAGGCCGGCGCCTTCATGCGCTCGGCGTCCATGACCTCGAGTTCGAAGGGCAGGCCGGACCAGCGCAGCGCGATATGGTCGGCGAGCGAACACGCGCCCGGCTTGGTGTACAGCTTCATGGCAACTCCGCGGTAGATGGACCGCGCATTATCGCCATCGCGTGCCGTGATGGCAGCGCCATCGGCGGCACGCAACCTCAGGACGCCCGCGGCCGCAGCTTCTGCACCCGGTAGAAAGTGTGGTCGCCGATGGTTGCCACCTGGTAGGCGTTGCGCCAGCTCGGGCTGGCGATGGCGCTGGCGGCAAAGTGGCTGGCGCCTGGCACGATCTCCTTGCGCTGGCCGCTGGGCAGGGCCCAGTTCTGTTCGGCGGCGAAGGCGACATCGACGGCCTTGTTCCAGGCGTCGTTGTTCTTCAGTTCGGTGCCCGGGGCCACTAGCGTCGGGGCGAACTGCTTGCGGGCGGTGACCACCTCGCACATCGAATCCCCCCACAGGCCGCTGTCGAGACGGCGCAGGGCGACCTCGGCGACGGCTTGCTGGCCGCGCAGGGTCTGGTCGCGGGCTTCCAGGTAGACGGTGGTGCTCAGGCAAAGCGAATCGGCGGCCGGCTGCGGCAACAACTGCGACAGCCAGAGAATCCAGGCCAGTTTCATGGGACTCCTTGCTCCGTGTGGGTCGGCTCCTGCCTTTGCGCCAACGTGAGGTCGGAGCGAAGCGGGTCACGACTTGGCGTCATGGGGAGGCGGCCAGAGGGGGCCGCCCAGGTTCCGGCTCGAAATGTAAGAGGCCGGAGGGCTCGCCGAACTGGGTGGCGGGCCCGAAAGTGGGCGCAAGGTAGACGGCGTTCACGCAACGCCGCGTGAATGTGAAGGCTTGACAGGGGCCCCCGGAGGGTGCCCCTGAATGGGGAGGGCCGGGTTCTGGCGCCGCTGCGGCGGGGCCAGAACCTCCGCCTCAAAGGGCTGCTGCGAGCCGGCTGCCCTGGTCGATGGCGCGCTTGGCGTCCAGCTCGGCGGCGACGTCGGCGCCGCCGATCACGTGCACCGGCCGGCCCGCGGCCTGCAGCGCCGGCAACAGCTCCCGGCGCGGCTCCTGGCCGGCGCAGACCACGACGTGGCTCACCGGCAGCGTCTGTTCCTGGCCCTCGACGCGGATGCGCAGGCCGGCATCGTCCACGCCCAGGTATTCGACCCCGCCGAGCATGTGCACACCCTTGGCCTTGAGGGTGGCGCGGTGGATCCAGCCGGTGGTCTTGCCCAGGCGCGCGCCCGGCCGCCCCGGGCTGCGCTGCAGCAGCCAGACTTCGCGTGCCGCCGCTTCGGGCTGAGGGCGCAGCAGCGCACCGCGCGCTTCGAAGCTCGGGTCCACCCCCCATTCGGCCATCCAGCGGCCCGGGTCCAGCGCGGGCGACTGGCCGTGGTGCACCAGGAATTCGCCCACGTCGAAGCCAATCCCGCCGGCACCGATCACCGCCACCTTGTCGCCGATCCCTACCCGGCCCGACAGCACATCCAGGTAGGTCACGACCTTGGCGTGGTCGGCACCGGGGAAATCGACCCGGCGCGGGGTGATGCCGGTCGCCAGCACCACCTCGTCGAAGCCGGCCAGGTCCGCGGCCTCGACGCGCGCCCCCAGGCGCTGGGTCACGCCGGTCTCCTCCAGCAGGTGGCGGAAGTAGCGCAGCGTCTCGTGGAACTCTTCCTTGCCGGGAATGCGCTTGGCGAGGTTGAACTGCCCGCCGATTTCACTGGCCGCATCGAACAGGGTGACCTGGTGGCCACGCCGCGCCGCCACCGTGGCGCAGGCCAGCCCGGCCGGCCCGGCACCGACCACCGCGATGCGCCGCGGCCGCGCGGTGGGCAGATAGTTGAGCTCGGTCTCGTGCGCGGCGCGCGGGTTGACCAGGCAACTGGCCAGCTTGTTCTCGAACACATGGTCCAGGCAGGCCTGGTTGCAGGCGATGCAGGTATTGATCGCCTGCACCCGGCCGCTGCGCGCCTTGTTCGCCCATTCCGGGTCGGCCAGCAGCGGGCGGGCGAGGGAGACCATGTCGGCGCCGCCGTTGGCCAGGATCTTCTCGGCCACCTCGGGCATGTTGATGCGGTTGGTCGCCACCACCGGCACGCGCACGTGCGGCTTGAGCTTGGCCGTCACCCCGGCGAAAGCCGCGCGCGGCACCGAAGTGGCGATGGTCGGCACCCGCGCTTCGTGCCAGCCGATGCCGGAATTGATGATCGTCGCACCGGCCGCCTCGATCGCCTGGGCCTGGGCGAGGATCTCCTGCCACTGGCTGCCTTCGTCGACCAGATCCACCAGCGAGAGCCGGTAGATGATGATGAAGTCCGGCCCGCAGGCCTCGCGGATGCGGCGCACGATCTCCACCGCAAAGCGCATGCGCTTGGCCGCATCGCCGCCCCAGGCATCCTCGCGGCGGTTGGTGCGCGGGGCGATGAACTCGTTGATCAGGTAACCCTCCGAGCCCATCACCTCGACGCCGTCGTAGCCGGCCTCGCGCGCCATGCGCGCGGCGTGCGCATAGGCATTGATCTGCCGCTCCACGCCGCGGGCCGACAAGGCGCGCGGCGTGAACGGGTTGATCGGCGCCTTGAGCCGGGACGGCGCCACCGACAGCGGGTGGTAGGCGTAGCGCCCGGCGTGCAGCAGCTGCAGGCAGATCTTGGCATCGTGCGCGTGCACCGCCGCAGTGAGCTGACGGTGCGGCCGCCCTTCCCACGGCCAGGACAGCTTGCCGCCGAACGGTTTGAGCCAGCCAGCCACGTTGGGCGCGAACCCGCCGGTGACGATCAGCCCGACGCCGCCGGCAGCGCGCTCGGCGAAGTAGGCGGCCAGGCGTGGGAAATCGCGTGCGCGGTCTTCCAGGCCGGTATGCATCGAGCCCATCAGTACGCGGTTGCGCAGGCGGGTAAAGCCCAGGTCCAGGGGGGCGAACAGATGCGGGAAAGCAGGGGCGGACGGATCGGCGGGCATATGGATACGCTGGCGTACGGATGACGCATTGTCGGCCATCTGCCGGCCTTCGGCAAAGCCTTCGCTCGGTGGCCCGGCACGGACGGGCGCCGGGCCACCGGGGTTACCCGCCGGCGGTGCTACCAGCCGGCCATGGCCAGCTTGCCGACGGTGCGGCCGGACTCCAGGCGCCGGTGCGCCTCGCGCAGGTTGGCGGCGTTGATCGGCCCCAGCACCTCGGTCAACGTCGTGCGCAATTCGCCCGCATCGACCAGGCTGCCGGCGCGGCCGAGGATGCGGTGTTGCTCGACCATGTCGGGCGTGCGGAAGCGCGCACGGGCGAACATCATTTCCCAGTGGATGCCGATGCACTTGGCCTTGTAGGGATCGCCGATGGGCAGCGCAGCGGCCGGCTCCACGATCAGCCCGACGTGGCCCTGCGGCGCCACCAGTTCGCCCAGCACCTCCCAGTAGCGGTCGGTGTCGGCCAGGTTGATCGCCGCATCCACCTGGCTCATGCCCAGGGCCTGCAGTTGTCCGGCCAGCGGCTGGCGGTGGTCGATGACGTGGTGGGCGCCCATCTGCCGGCACCACGCCACCGTCTGCTCGCGCGAGGCGGTGGCGATCACCTCGAAGCCGGCATGCCGGGCGAGCTGGATCGCGATCGATCCCACCCCGCCCGCACCGGCGATCACCAGCAGGCGCCGGCCCTGGTTGGCCGCATCGTCGAAACGGTAGGGCATGCGTTCGAACAGCAATTCCCACGCGGTCAGCGTGGTCAGCGGCAGCGCCGCGGCCTGGGCGAAGTCCAGCGTGTCCGGTTTGCGCCCGACGATGCGTTCATCGACAAGCTGGAACTGTGCGTTTGCACCACTGCGGGTGATGTCGCCCGCGTAGTAGACCTCGTCGCCCGGCACGAAGGCAGTGACGTCGGGGCCAACCGCCTCGACCACGCCGGCGGCATCGAAGCCGAGCACTTTCGGCTGTGCCTCGACGTTCGGCTTGGGTGAGCGGACCTTGGTATCGACCGGATTGACCGACACGGCCAACACGCGCACCAACAGATCGCGGCCGAGCGGCGCCGGCGGCGCGGGCAGGGTGACATCCTCGAGGGAATGCGGATCGTCTATAGGCAAATAGCGGGTCAGGGCAACGGCTTTCATGGCACCTCCGGGGCCTTCGGGAAAGCGGACGCGGGCATCCGCGGGAAATCGCAATTAACCCTTCGCCGCGACGCTCGGTCGCGCCTGGTCAATTATCGGAAAACAAACTTCCACCCTTTCACCCCCTCTGCACTGGCTTTTGTGTTATGGATTTCATGAACCTGTATACGTAGCGTTCATGGGCTTTCCGGGTCGTATGTGGGTTTGCACTTGTTATGTGACCGTTAACGCGGTCTTCACTTAAGCGAGCTTAATCTGCGCCGCGATGGCGTGCGGAACGGCCGTCTGGATGTGACGAGACATCTGATTACTGAACCATGCCTCTAACGGCTTTATACCCCCGAAACAAGGAGCTGTATTCATGAACAAGAAAATCCTCACTGCCGCGTTGCTGGGTGGTCTGGCCGTTGCCCAGGCAGCCTCCGCGCAGGAGTTTGATGATCGCTGGTACCTGACGGGTTCGGCCGGCTTCAACTTCCAGGACAGCGACCGCACCACCAACGATGCTCCGTTCGTCACGCTGGGCCTTGGCAAGTTCGTCAGCCCGAACTGGTCGATCGACGGTGAACTGAACTATCAGAACCCGAACTTCGACGACAACCAGGATTTGAACTGGAGCCAGTACGGCATCTCGTTCGACCTGCGCCGCCACTTCATCCAGGAAGGCCGCGGCTGGAACCCCTACCTGCTGTTCGGTGTGGGCTACCAGAAGACCGAGGAAGAGTTTGACGCCTTCCCGAACCCGAATTCCCCGGGCGAGCGCAAGGACGGCGAGTTCGCCGCCAAGGTCGGTGTCGGCCTGCAGACCACCTTCGACAAGCGCGTCGCCGTGCGCGCCGAAGTGGCCTACCGTGGCGACTTCGACGACCAGAGCATTGCCGCTCCGGACGAGAGCTGGTTCGGCGACATCCTGGCTTCGGTCGGCGTCGTGATCCCGCTGGGCCCGCCGCCGTCTGCCCCGGTTGCCCCGGCGCCGGTCGCGCCGAGCTGCGCCGATCTGGATGACGACGGCGACGGCGTCAACAACTGCGACGACAAGTGCCCGAACTCGCAGCCTGGCCAGACCATCGGTCCGGATGGTTGCCCGGTGCCGGTGTCGATCGACCTGAAGGGCGTGAACTTCGACTTCGACAAGTCGAACCTGCGTCCGGACGCCGTGGCGATCCTGAGCGAAGCCACCGAGATCCTGAAGCGTTACCCGGATCTGCGCGTCGAAGTGGCCGGCCATACCGACCTGTGCGGTAAGGACGACTACAACCAGAAGCTGTCCGAGCGTCGTGCGACTGCCGTGTACAACTATCTGACCCAGAACGGCGTCGATGCTGGCCGCCTGCAGGGCCCGATCGGTTACGGTGAGAGCCGTCCGCTGGAGCAGACCCCGCAGACCTTCCCGGCCTGTAAGTCTGAGAAGAACCGTCGTACCGAGCTGAACGTCCAGAACTGATCGGACGCGAAGGCTTCAGGCAAAGCCCGGCGCAAGCCGGGCTTTGTTTTTGGGCGAAGGAAATGCCATTGCGCGCAGCGCGCACGTTCGTGGTCGTTGAAAGCCCCGTCGGCGCTGCCTACACTCTCTGCGTCGCCCACCCACGGAATTCCGATGCTGCGTATCGCCATGGCCGGACTGATCGGTCTCGCCCTCGTTCCCGCTGCACACGCCGCGACCAACTGCGCCGCCACGCCTGCCTCGGCCCCGCTGCCGCTGCCGGCCACGGTGATCGCCCCGGCCGCATCCGAGTTCTATACCCGCAATGCCCAGCTCGGCATGCCTTCCGGCGTGCTGGCACAGCCTTTCAGCCCGGACCAGTCGGTCGACCGGGTGCTGCTGCGGCTGCGCGTGGAAGGCTGCCAGGACATCAGCAAGGCGCTGCCGGCGGGTGGTGCCGCCAACCCGAACGACCCGGCGGCCTACAAGCCGCAGACCGCGTTCGACAACACGCCGTGGCGCTTCAACATGAGCCAGGACGGCAAGCGCATGACCGCCGACGAGTTCGATGCCTGGATGAAGGCGCGCGGCGTGCGCGTGATCAAGGCGCGTCCGGCCGCCGCGCCCGCCGCTGCCGCCCCGGCGCCGGAAGCCAAGCCGGGCGAGTCGAAGTAAGCCGCCGGGGCTGGCAGTGAACCGGCGTCCGCCGCCGGCTTCCTCCCGGCCCCGCCGCCCCGGCCGCCGCGATCCTTCCGGATCGACGGCGCGCCATGGCCTGGCGCGCACGTTGTCGAAGCTCGGCATCTGCTCGCGCACCGAAGCCGCGCGCTGGATCGCCGAAGGTCGGGTTCGGGTCGACGGCCGCGTGGTCCGCGACCCCGAATTTCCATTGCCGCAATCGCCGGATCCCGCGCAACGCCTGCGCATCGACGACCAGCCGTTGCAGGGGTCGCCGCGCCACTACCTGATGCTCAACAAGCCGCGCGGCCTGGTTACCACCGCGCGTGACGAGCGCGGCCGCGATACGGTCTATCGCTGCTTCGATGGCGCCGGCCTGCCGTGGCTGGCGCCGGTCGGCCGCCTGGACAAGGCCAGCGAAGGCCTGCTGCTCTTCAGCAACGATCCGCAATGGGCCGCTGCCATCACCGATCCCGAGCGCGGTCCGGACAAGACCTACCACGTGCAGGTGGATTGCCGGCCCGAGGCGGCCCAATTGCAGGCCATGCTCGACGGCATCGAGGACGACGGCGAACGTTTGAGCGCTCGCCGCATCGCGGTATTGCGCGAAGGCGAACGCCACGCCTGGCTGGAAGTGGTGCTGGAGGAGGGCCGCAACCGGCAGATCCGGCGCCTGCTCGCGAGCCAGGACATCGCCGTCCTGCGCCTGGTGCGCGTGGCCATCGGTGCTCTGCCGCTGGGCGAGCTGCCCAAGGGTGCGTGGCGCCCGCTCAGCGAGGACGAGCGCAAGGCGCTGGTGCCGGACGACACTGGCCGCTGAGGGGCATCGGCGGGCCGGCACGCATCGGGTTGCGCTGGCCGTCACGTTTCCCGCGTGCGCTGCCCCGGCAGATCGGCGTGTCCGCCGCCACGGCCTTCGGCGCGCGCCTACACTCGGGCGATCTCTGGGGAGAGAAGCCAATGTGGGGAATGCTTGTGCCGCGGCCACGCGCCGCTCGACGCCTGGTGACCACCAGCCTGCTGCTCACGCTGGCTGCCTGCGCCACCCATCATCCGGATGCGCCACCGCCAGCGGCGGCCGCGCGCCCCGCCACTGGTGAGCGCGATGCCACCGGTGCCTACCGCTTCAACATGACCCAGAACGGCCGGCGCATGAGCGCCGACGAGTTCGACGCCTGGATGAAGGCGCGCGGGATCCGGGTCGCCAAGGGCGCGCCGGCGGCGGCGAAGCCGGGCAACACCGTCGCCTTGGCGCATACCAAGGCCAAGACGAAGCCGGCGGTCGCCACGACGGCCAAGCCCAAGGCGGCGGCCGTCGCCCAGGCCAAACAGCAGCCCAAGCCCAAGCCGAAGCCCGCCGCGCAGGAAGTCTCCGTGCAGCAGGGCAAGGCCCCGGGCAAGCAGGGCACCAGCGAAGGCTGAGCCTCATCCAGGCATGCGGTTTCCTTCTTCCGCTGCGCGGGAGAAGGTGCCCCGAAGGGGCAGATGAGCGCAGCTCAGCCCTTCAACACGCCGAGTTCGTGGCCGATCCGGGTGAACGCATCGATCGCCCGGTCCAGGTGCTCGCGCGTATGCGCCGCGCTGATCTGCGTGCGGATGCGCGCCTGGCCCTTGGGCACGACCGGGAAGAAGAAGCCGATCGCATAGATCCCTTCCTCGAGCAGGCGCTGGGCGAAACGTTGCGCCAGCGGCGCGTCGTACAGCATCACCGGGCTGATCGGATGCACGCCGGGCTTCACGTCGAAACCGGCCGCGAGCATCTTTTCGCGGAAGTAGGCGGTGTTCTCGACCAACTGCTGGCGCAGATCGCCCGCGGCCTCGAGCATCTCGAACGCCTTGATGCCTGCGGCCACCACGTGCGGCGGCAACGAGTTGGAGAACAGGTAGGGACGTGAGCGCTGGCGCAGCAGCTCGATCACTTCCTTCTTCGCGGTGGTGAAGCCGCCCAACGCGCCGCCCATCGCCTTGCCCAGCGTGCCGGTGAAGATGTCGATCCGGTCGAGCACGCCCTTGACCTCGGCCGAGCCGCGGCCGGTGGCGCCGAGGAAGCCGGTGGCGTGGCATTCGTCGATGTGCACCAGCGCGTTGTACCGCTTCGCCAGGGCGGTGATCTCGTCGAGCGGGGCGATGAAGCCGTCCATCGAGAACACCCCGTCGCTGGTGATCAGCTTGGTCTTGCAGCCGGCGGCATCGGCGGCCTGCAGCTGCGCCTCGAGGTCGGCCATGTCGCAATTGGCGTAGCGGAAGCGCTTGGCCTTGCACAGGCGCACGCCGTCGATGATCGAAGCATGGTTGAGCGCATCGGAGATGATCGCGTCGTGCTCGCCCAGCAAAGGCTCGAACAGGCCACCGTTGGCGTCGAAGCAGGCCGCGTAGAGGATGGTGTCCTCGGTGCCGAAGAAGTCGGCGATGGTCTTCTCCAACTGCTTGTGCAGGTCCTGGGTGCCGCAGATGAAGCGCACCGAGGCCATGCCGAAACCGTGCGTGTCCAGCGCGTCCTTGGCTGCCTGGATCACCTCGGGGTGGTCGGCCAGGCCCAGGTAGTTGTTGGCGCAGAAGTTCAGCACCGTGCGGCCGTCTTCCAGGGTGATCTCGGCCGACTGCGGGCTGGTGATGATGCGTTCGGACTTGAACAGCCCCTGGTCGCGGATGGCGTCGAGTTCCTCGGCGTAGTGGCGGGTCAGGCTGGCGTCGGTCATGGCGGGGTAGGCAAGTCGGAAAAACCCGATTTTACCCCGCCGGCCGCGGACGCCCCGCGCGCTCATTCGCAATGGCTATAAGCGCCGCCCCTTTGGTCATTTCCCCGCCGCCATGTGCGGTTGCAGCATCGTCCGTCCATGGGCAAGGGGGCTTGCCCGACTAATGCCGACCAAGGGAGAGCGGGGAATGCAAGGATCAAAGGCAGGCGGTAGCAACGGACGGAACTGGCGTCGCACCGGGCTTGCGCTGGCCTGCGCCCTGGCGGGACTGCCGGCCTGGGCCCAGGCCGCCACGCCGACCGTCCAGGAATTGCAGCAGCGCCTGGAGGCGCTGGAGCGCCGGCTCGGCGCCAGCCCGCCCGCCGAGGCACCGGCAGGCGAAGGCCTGGCCGACCTCGACCAGCGCCTGCGCGTGATCGAGCGCAAGCTCGAGATCCAGGACGAAGAGCGCGTGGCCAAGGCCAAGGAAACCCCCGTGGTCGCGGTCAACGACAAGGGCGCCTCGTTCAAGTCGGCCGATGGCGCTTACGAGATCCGCCTGCGCGGCCTGTTGCAGGGCGATGCCCGTTTCTACGTCGACGACAACGCCGTGCCGCAGAACGACACCTTCCTCATCCGCACCGCGCGGCCGATCATCGAAGGCTCGCTCGGCAAGCTCGTCGCGTTCCGGCTGACCCCGGAATTCGCCGGCGACAGCGCCACGATAGTCGATGCCTACCTCGACCTGCGCTTCGATCCGGCCTACACGCTGCGCGCCGGCAAGTTCACTTCGCCCGTCGGCCTGGAACGCCTGCAGTCGTCTTCGGCCCTGGCCGATATGGAACGCGCGCTGCCCAGCGAGCTTGCGCCCAACCGCGACATCGGCGTGCAACTGCAAGGCGAAGCTGCCGGCGGCACCTTCAGCTATGCGCTGGGCGTGTTCAACGGCACGGTCGATGGCCGCGATGCGGTCACCAGCAATCCCGACAACGAATTCGAATATGCCGGCCGCGTCTTCTTCGAGCCGTTCAAGAACGACGCCAGCGCGTGGTCGGGCCTGGGCTTCGGCATCGGCGCGAGCATCGGCGACAAGCAAGGCGTGGGCAACAACTTCCTGCCGCGCTACCGCACGCCTGGCCAGGTGCAATTCTTCAACTACCGCAGCACCGTGGCCGCGGATGGGCGCAACCTGCGCTGGTCGCCGCAGGGCTACTACTACCGCAACGCCTTCGGTTTCCTCGGCGAATACATCGTGTCGCGACAAGAGGTCGCACTCGGCGCGCAACGCGCGGACCTGGAGAACACGGCATGGCAAGCTACGGCCAGCTACGTCCTGACTGGCGAAGACGCCAGCTATCGCGGCGTCACGCGTCCCTCACATCCGGTCGGTAAAGACAATGGTTGGGGTGCGTGGGAACTGGTGGGCCGGTATGGTGTACTCGATGTGGACGATGCCGCTTTCCCGCTGTTCGCCAGCGCCGACGTGGCGGCCCGGCGTGCCGAGGCTTGGACATTCGGTGTGAATTGGTACCTCACCAGCAACCTCAAACTGGTGTTCAATTATTCGCAGACCCGATTCGACGGCGGCGCGGTTGCCGGCGCCGACCGCGAAGACGAGAAGGCGGTGTTTTCCCGCCTCCAGGTGGCTTTCTGATCATGGAGAACCTGTCGATGAAGAAGCACGAATCCCGTTGGGCCGGGCCGCTGGCGGCCTTGTTGTCCACGCTGTTGCTCGCCGGCGCGCTGGCGGTGCCGGCGAGCGCCCGCGACGTGCAATTGCTCAACGTGTCCTACGACCCGACGCGCGAGCTGTACAAGGACTACAACGCCGCCTTCGCCAAGCACTGGAAGGACAGCAAGGGCGACACCGTCTCGATCGAGACCTCGCATGGCGGCTCGGGCAAGCAGGCGCGCGCGGTGATCGATGGCATCGAGGCCGACGTGGTCACGCTGGCGCTGGCCTACGACGTCGATGCGATCGCACAGAAGGCCAAGCTGATCCAGCCGGGCTGGGAGAAGCGCCTGCCCGACAACAGCGCGCCGTACACCTCGACGATCGTCTTCCTGGTGCGCAAGGGCAACCCGAAGAACATCAAGGATTGGCCGGACCTGCTGCGCACGGGCGTGTCGGTGATCACGCCGAACCCGAAGACCTCCGGTGGCGCGCGCTGGAACTACCTGGCCGCGTGGGCCTACGCCGACCGCATCTTCAAGGGCGACCGCGAGCGCACGCTGAACTACATGCGCGCGCTGTTCCGCAACGTGCCGGTGCTCGATACCGGCGCGCGCGGCGCGACCACGACCTTCGTCCAGCGCGGCATCGGCGACGTGCTGCTGGCCTGGGAGAACGAAGCCTTCCTGGCCCAGGAGGAACTGGGGCCGGACAAGTTCGAGATCGTGGTGCCGAAGCTGTCGATCCTGGCCGAACCGTCGGTGGCGGTGGTGGACAGGAACGTCGACAAGCACGGTACCCGCGAGGTCGCCGAGGCCTACCTGAAGTACCTGTACTCGCCGGAAGGGCAGAAGATCGCCGCCAAGCACTACTACCGCCCGCGCCACCCGGAGTTCGCCGACCCGGCCGATATCGCCCGCTTCCCGCAGCTGGACCTGGTGACCATCCAGTCCGCGTTCGGCTCCTGGGACAAGGCCCAGGCCGAGCACTTCGCCGACGGCGGCATCTTCGACCAGATCCAGGCGAGCAAGTAGCCGATGGCGGTAGACGTACTCACAACGCCGCAGCGCAAGCCGCGGCGCAACGTGATCCCCGGGTTCGGGCTGAGCCTGGGGATTACGTTTGTCTGGCTGGGGCTGATCGTGCTGATCCCCCTGCTGGGAGTCTTCATCAAGACCAGCGGGCTGGGCTGGAGCGGCATCTGGCATGTATGGAGCGAGCCGCGCGTGCTGTCGGCATTGCGGGTGAGCTTCAGCACCGCGTTGGCGGCCTCCGCGTTCAACGCCGTCATGGGCACCTGGGTGGCCTGGGTGCTGGTGCGCTACCGCTTCCCGGGCAAGCGCCTGTTCGACGCGATGATCGACCTGCCGTTCGCACTGCCCACCGCCGTGGCCGGCATCGCGCTGACCGCGCTGTACGGCGGCAACGGCTGGGTGGGGCAGTGGCTGGAACCGCTGGGCATCAAGGTGGCCTACACCCAGTTGGGCATCATCGTCGCGCTGGTGTTCGTCGGCCTGCCGTTCGTGGTGCGCGTCGTGCAGCCGGTGCTGATCGAATCGGAAAAGGAATTCGAGGAAGCCGCGGCCACCCTCGGCGCCGGGCGCTTCCAGACCGTATTGAAGGTGGTGCTGCCGGGCCTGTGGCCGGCGGTGCTGACCGGTTTCGCGTTGGCCTTCGCGCGCGGGGTGGGCGAGTACGGCTCGGTGATCTTCATCGCCGGCAACCTGCCCAATGCGACCGAGATCGCGCCACTGCTGATCACCATCCGCCTGGAGGAGTTCGATTACGCCGGCGCCACCGCCATTGCCGCGGCCATGCTGCTGCTGTCCTTCGGCGTGCTGGTGCTGGTGAACGGGCTGCAGGGCTGGATGCAGCGCAAGGGACGGGAGTAGGGCAGGATGAACCAGATCGCCACCCGTCTTCCCGTTCCGCTGCAGGAGTCCGCCATGCCGGCCGGCAAGGCCCGCCATGCCACTGCGAGCCCCATCACCGAGCCGCGCTGGGTCCGCGTGCTCATGGTGCTTGGCGCGCTGGCGTTCCTGCTGTGCTTCCTGCTGCTGCCGCTGGTGCTGGTGTTCGCCGAGGCGCTGCGCGGCGGCCTGGGCGTGTTCTGGAAAGCGGTGAGCGACCCGGACGCGTTGGCGGCGATCCGCCTGACATTGTGGGTCACGGCCGTAGTCGTGCCGCTCAACCTGGTGTTCGGCGTGGCCGCGGCCTGGCTGATCAGCAAGCACCAGTTCCGTGGCAAGCGCGTGTTGATCAGCCTGATCGATTTGCCGTTCTCGGTCTCGCCGGTGGTCGCCGGCCTGATCTTCGTGCTGATCTTCGGCCGCAGTGGCTGGGCGTGGCCGCTGATCGACGAAGGCTGGCACGTGCAGCTGCCGATCCTGGGCGAAACCCTGGTCCAACTGCCGAAGATCATCTTCGCGCTGCCGGGGATTGTCCTGGCCACGACCTTCGTCACCTTTCCGTTCATCGCGCGCGAGCTGATGCCGTTGATGGAGCAGCAGGGCAGCGACGAGGAACTGGCGGCACTGAGCCTGGGCGCCGGTGGCTGGCAGATGTTCTGGCGGGTGACCCTGCCCAACATCCGCTGGGGCCTGCTCTACGGCGTGCTGCTATGCGGCGCGCGGGCGATGGGCGAGTTCGGCGCGGTGTCGGTGGTGTCGGGGCACATCCGCGGGCGCACCAACACGCTGCCGCTGCACGTGGAGATCCTCTACAACGAATACGCCTACAGCGCCGCGTTCGCCTGCGCCGCGCTGCTGGCATTGAGCGCGCTGGTCACCCTGGCGCTGAAGACCTACCTGGAATGGCGCCACGGCGAGTCGCTGGCGTCCAACCACCGTCACTGAGGCGAACATGGGCATCCGCATCCAGAACCTGCACAAGCGTTTCGACCAGTTCGCCGCCCTCGACGGCATCGACCTGGATATCCGCAAGGGCGAGCTGCTCGCCTTGCTCGGGCCGTCCGGCTCGGGCAAGACCACGCTGTTGCGGATCATCGCCGGCCTGGAAGCGGCCGACCGGGGCCAGGTGTTCTTCGGCAACGAGGACACCACCGGCATGAGCGTGCAATCGCGCCGGGTCGGCTTCGTATTCCAGCACTACGCGCTGTTCAAGCACATGAGCGTGTTCGACAACATCGCCTTCGGCCTGCGCGTGCGCCGCGGCCAGGCGCGCTGGCCCAAGCAGCGCATCGCCGAGCGCGTGCGCGAATTGCTGTCGCTGGTGCAGTTGCAGGGATTGGAGAACCGCTATCCCACCCAGCTTTCCGGCGGCCAGCGGCAGCGCGTGGCGCTGGCCCGCGCGCTGGCGATCGAGCCGCGCGTGCTGCTGCTGGACGAACCCTTCGGCGCGCTCGACGCGCAAGTCCGCCGCGACCTGCGGCGCTGGCTGCGCGAACTGCACGAACGTACCGGCCTGACCACGGTCTTCGTCACCCACGACCAGGAAGAAGCGCTGGAGCTGGCCGACCGTGTCGCCATCCTCAACCGCGGCCGCATCGAACAGCTCGACAGCCCCGCCGTGGTCTACGACCAGCCAGCCTCGCCGTTCGTCTATGGCTTCGTCGGCGAGGTCAATCGCCTGCCGGGCCAGGCACGGGCCGGGCAGGTCGAAGTCGCGGGACGCTCGCTGCCCTGGCCGCAGGGCGCGCCGGAGGCGGGCGAGGTCGCGCTGTTCGTGCGGCCCGAGGACCTGGTGCTGGAGGAAGGCGGCTGGCCGGCCACCGTGGTGTCGACCCAGCGCAGTGGCGCGCGCCTGCGCCTGCGCGCGCGCCTGGACGGCGCGGCCGAAGAGGTCGAAGTGGATCTGCCCGCGGCGGGAGCGGCCTTCGCGGCGGGCCAGCCGCTGCGTTTGGCGGCGCGGCGATACGGGGTTTTTGCGGCTGCGGGATGACGGGCGCAGCGCTGGCGCGGACATGCGCAGGACAGCGGCGGGACAAGGTTGCGGATGAAACTGGCACGGACATGACACGGCTGTTGCACTGCAGCGTAAGCTCGGTTAAGAATCCGTAAAAGACGGTTCCGCTTCGCAGTTTCCTCGCCCACCCGCCACAGGAGATGTGCCGTATGAAGAAGTCGCTGCCGTTCGCGTGCGCCGCCGTGCTCGCCCTCTCGTCGCTGTCCGTCACCGCCTTCGCCCAGGAAGCCGAAGAGGAAGACTCCTCGGGCCTGAGCGGCACCTTCGCGGTGACCAACGACTACGTCTTCCGCGGCATCTCGCAGACCAATGAAGACCCGGCCTTCCAGGCCGGCCTGACCTACACCACCTCGTTCGGCCTCTACGTCGGCACCTGGGCCTCGAACGTCGACTTCGGCCCGGGCGATCCGGATTGGGAAGTCGACGGCTTCGTCGGCTACAACCTCGACTTCGCCGAGAACTGGAACTTCGACGTGTTGGTCAACCGCTACAACTATCCCGGTGCCGGCGCGTCGAACTACAACGAGCTGATCACCAAGACCACCTTCCTCGATACCTACAGCTTGTCCGTGGCCTACACCAACGACGTCTATGGCCTGGACGAGGACAGCTTCTACTACGCGCTGGGCGCGGACTGGGCGCTGCCGTCGGATTTCAGCGTCGGCTTGCATGTCGGCCGCACGACGTACTCGTCGAGCCTCGACTACAAGGACTACACCGACTACAGCGTCACCGTGGGCAAGACCTGGGGCCCGCTCGGCGTGACGGTCGGTTACTACGACACCGACAGCAGCGGCGAGTACGATTTCGGCAAGCAGAACTCCGACAGCCGCGTCGCGGTCGTCGCCACCGTCAGCTGGCCCTGATCAAGAACAGGGGCGCCCCGGCCCCTGTCCCTTCTCCCGCATTGCGGGAGAAGGTGCCCGAAGGGCGGATGAGGGCAAAGTAAAGGCGCCGCGAGGCGCCTTTACTTTTCTTTTCAGTTCCAGCTCAACACCACCTTGCCGGCCTTGCCCTGCTCCATCAGGTCGAAACCCTTCTGGAACTCGTCGATCGGCAACTGGTGCGTCAACACCTTGCCCAGCGGGAAACCGGACAGCACCAACTGGGTCATCTTGTACCAGGTCTCGTACATCTTGCGGCCGTAGATGCCCTGCACGGTCAGGCCCTTGAAGATGATCTTGTCCCAGTCGCAGCCGGCGCCGCGCGGCATGATGCCCAGCATGGCGATCTTGCCGCCGTGGTACATGCAATCGAGCATGTCGTTGAACGCGCGCGGGTTGCCGCTCATTTCCAGGCCCACGTCGAAGCCCTCCATGTGCAGGTCCTTCATCACGTCCTTGAGCGAGGTGTTGGCCACGTTCACCACGCGGGTGGCGCCCATGTCGGCGGCCAGCTTCAGGCGGAAGTCGTTGACGTCGGTCACCACCACGTTGCGCGCGCCGATGTGCTTGCAGATGCCCGCGGCGATGATGCCGATCGGGCCGGCGCCGGTGATCAGCACGTCCTCGCCGACCACGTCGAATTCCAGCGCGCAGTGCGCGGCATTGCCGTAAGGGTCGAAGAAGGCGGCCAGCTCGGACGGGATCTGGTCCGGGATCGGCCACAGGTTCGAGGCCGGCATCACCATGTATTCGGCAAACGCACCGTTGACGTTGACGCCGATGCCCACCGTGTTCGGGCACAGGTGCGGGCGGCCACCGCGGCAGTTGCGGCAGTGGCCGCAGACGATATGGCCCTCGGCCGACACGCGCTGGCCGACCTGGTAGCCGGTGACCGCCGAGCCCAGCTCGGCGATGCGGCCGACGAACTCGTGGCCGATCGTCAAACCCGGCTTGATCGTGCGCTGGCTCCAGTCGTCCCACAGGTAGATGTGCAGGTCGGTACCGCAGATGGCGGTCTTCTCCAGCTTGATCAGCACCTCGTTGGGACCGGGCACCGGCACCGGCACGTCTTCCAGCCAGATGCCCTTGGCCGCTTCGCGCTTGACCAGCGCCTTCATCGTTTGCGTCATTGGAGCCGAAACCCGTGGGGAGAGTGAGGGCGCGAATTATAAGGCGCGCGCCGCCGCGGGCCGTGCTGCACCGCCAGAACGCATGGGTGCCGTTGGGCAGGGGTTTGGCCGTGAAGGGCTGGTTACACTCCCCGGTCACCCTTCCGGAGAAGCCTTGCCGATGCGTTCCAACCTGCTTGCCTTGTCCATCGCCACCCTTTTTTCCGCCGGCCTCGGGGCCGCCGCCAACGCCCAGGCAGGCGAGGGCATGTGGGTCCCGCAGCAACTGCCGCAGATCGCCGGCCCCTTGCGCCAGGCCGGGCTCAAGCTGTCGCCGGAGCAACTGGCCGACCTCACCGGCGACCCGATGGGGGCTGTGGTCGCACTCGGCGGCTGCACCGCCAGCTTCGTTTCGCCGCAGGGCCTGGTGGTGACCAACCACCACTGCGCCTATGGCGCCATCCAGCTCAACTCGACGGCGCAGAAGAACCTGATCAAGGACGGCTTCAATGCCCCGACCCTGGCCGGGGAACTGAGCGCCGGCCCCAACGCGCGCATCTACGTGCTCGACGACATCACCGACGTCACCGCCCAGGCCAACGCGGCCATCGCCACTGCGGGCGCCGACGCATTCAAGCGCAGCCTGGCGCTGGAAGCGTTCGAGAAGGCACAGGTGGCCGCCTGCGAGGCCGAACCGGGCTACCGCTGCCAGTTGTTCAGTTTCGCCGGGGGCAATAGCTACCGGCTGTTCAAGAACCTGGAAATCAAGGACGTGCGCCTGGCCTATGCGCCGCCGGGCAGCGTGGGCAAGTTCGGCGGCGACATCGACAACTGGATGTGGCCGCGCCACACCGGCGACTTCTCCTTCTATCGCGCCTATGTCGGCCGGGATGGCAAGCCAGCCGCCTTCTCGAAGGACAACGTGCCCTACCAGCCGAAGCATTGGCTGAAGTTCGCCGACCAGCCGCTGGGCGCGGGCGACTTCGTCATGGTGGCCGGCTATCCGGGCCGCACCAACCGCTACGCGCTGGTGTCCGAGTTCGACAACACCGCGCAGTGGACCTATCCCACGGTGGCCAGGCACTACGAAAACCTGATCGGCCTGGTCCAGGCCGCCGGCAAGCAGAATCCGGACATCGCGGTGAAGTACGCCAGCACCCTGGCCGGCTGGAACAACACCAGCAAGAACTACGAGGGCCAGCTCGAAGGCTTCAAGCGCATCGACGCGGCGGGCCAAAAGCGCGCTGAAGAGGCGGCCGTGCTGGCCTGGCTCAAGGGCGAGGGTGCCGCCGGCAAGGCCGGGCTGCAGGCGCACGAGCGCCTGCTCGCGCTCGACGCGCAGGCCCGCGCCAGCCAGGGCCGCGACCTGGTGCTGGGCCAGTTCCACCGCACCGGGACGGTTGGCGCGGCGGTCACGCTGTACCGGCTGGCCCTGGAGCGCGGCAAGCCGGACGCCGAGCGCGAGAGCGGCTACCAGGCACGCGACCTGCCCCAGGTCGAAGGCACGATGAAGCAGATGGAGCGCCGCTACGTCGCGGCAATGGACCAGCAGTTGCAGGCGTACTGGCTCAACGAGTACACCCGCCTGCCGGCCAACCAGCGCGTGGCCGCGCTCGACCAGTGGCTGGGCGGCAACGACGCGGCCGCCGTGCAGGCCGCCGTCGCCCGTCTCGATGGCACCGCCCTGGGCAGCACCGAAGAACGCTTGAAGTGGCTCCAGGCCGATCGCGCCGCGTTCGAGTCCAGCGACGATCCGGCGATCCGCTACGCGGTGGCGGTGATGCCGGCACTGCTGGCGATGGAGAAGGAGGCCAAGACCCAGAAGGGCGAAGCGCTGAAGTATCGCCCGGTCTACCTGCGGGCCCTGGCCGGCTACAAGCAAAGCCGGGGCGAGTTCGTCTACCCCGACGCCAACTTCTCGTTGCGCATCACCTTCGGCAACGTCAAGGGCTATGCACCCAAGGACGGCGTGGCCTATACGCCGTTCACCACGCTCGAAGGCGTCGCCGCCAAGGAAACCGGTGCCGAGCCGTTCGATTCGCCGCAGGCCCTGCTGGCGGCGGTCAAGGCCAAGCGCTACGCCGGGCTGGAAGATGCGCGGCTGGGTTCGGTGCCGGTGGATTTCCTCTCCGACCTGGACATCACCGGCGGCAACTCCGGTTCGCCGGTGATGGACGCGCACGGCAAGCTCGTCGGCCTGGCGTTCGACGGCAACTGGGAGTCGGTGAGCAGCAACTGGGTGTTCGACCCGGCGATGACCCGGATGATCTCGGTGGACAGCCGCTACCTCGAATGGATCATGCGCGAGGTCGCGCCAGCGCCGCAGCTGCTGCAGGAATTGAACCTGGCGCACTGACCGGCCCGCCGTGGCGCCAGGGGCCGGCCGCGCCCCTGGCCGCTGCGGTTATGATCCTGCTCCCGCGCTGGCCGTTGGCTGGCGCGCTCCCCCAGGAACCGCTCCCCATGCGCATCTTGCTTGCCCGCCACGGCGAAACGCCGTGGAACGCCGAAGGCCGCTATCAGGGCCAGATCGACATTCCGCTCTCGCCGGTGGGCGAATCGCAGGCACGCGCACTGGGCGAACGCCTGCGCGATGTGCCGATCGACCGCGCCGTCGCCTCGCCGCTGTCGCGCGCGCAGACCACCGCGCGCTTCGCGCTCGGGCCGGCGCGCGAGCCGATGCTGACGCTGGACGCGGACCTGCAGGAAATCGCCCACGGCGAATGGGAAGGGCTGCTGGCCAGCGAGATCCACGACAAGGACCCGGCGCGCCTGCGTGCCTGGCGCGAGGAACCCGACACCGTGCTTATGCCGGGCGGCGAATCACTGCGTCAGGTGCTGGAACGCTCCTGGCGCGGCCTGGCCGCCGCCGCCGAGGGCCTGGGCGCCAACGACACCCTGCTGGTGGTCGCGCACGATGCGGTCAACCGCGTCCTGCTGTGCAAGGTGCTGGGCATCCCGCTGTCGCGGCTGTGGACCTTCCGCCAGGCGCCGACCACGCTCAACCTGCTGGAAGGCGATGACGTCGAGCAGCTGGAAGTGGTGCGCCTGAACGACTGCAGCCATCACACGCCGTTCTTTGGCGAGGCCAAGCACCGGGCGCTGTAGCCGGGCGCACCTCACTGCGACAATTCGAACGCCTAGGGGCTATCCCTATGCCGGGGCGCCAGCATAGGCTGGCGAGGGCGGCGGATGCTGTCCGGACCGTTCCCATCGCTTCCGTGCCGCTGCCCGCCGATGCCCTATTACGCCACGAACCAGGATGCCCACGCGAAGGCGCGCGCCTTCGTGCGCCGCATCTATCCGATGCGCAACCTGGGCCTGCTGCTGCTGGCCGTGCCTTACGTGTCGGTGCTGGCCGAGCAGGGCACGCTGCCTGCCTATGGCTGGGGCGTGGCGCTGAACGTGCTGGTCTGGCCGCACCTGGCGTTCTGGCTGGCGCGGCGCGCGCGCGACCCGATCGCCGCCGAGCATCGCAACCTGGTGGCCGATGCGGCGCTGGGCGGCTTCTGGATCGCCGCCTCGCAGTTCAGCCTGGTCCCCGCGGCGGCCATGCTCAGCATCCTGGCCGCCGATCGCCTCGCCGCCGGTGGCTGGCCGCTGCTGTGGCGTGCCGCGCTGGCCTGCCTGACCACCACGCTGGCGACCGGTTGGGCGCTGGGTTGGCCGTTGCAGCTGCACGCCTCGACCCGCACCGTGCTGTGCGCGCTGCCGTCGATCTTCCTCTACATGCTGGCGCTGAGCCACGTCGGCCGTGCGCTGACGCGGCGCATCGCCCAGCAGAACCGCCAACTGGACCGGCTCAACCTCACCGACCCGGGCGTGGATCTGCCCAATCGCCGCTTCTTCAACGCGCGCGCGCTGGAGCTGATCGTGTCCGCGCGGGTGAGCCGCGCCCAGGCCGTGTTGCTGATGCTCGACGTGGATGGCTTCAAGACGATCAACGACCGCTACGGCCATGTCGCCGGCGACGACGTGCTGCGCGAGATCGCCCGGCTGATGCGCGAACAGGCCGGCGCCAGCGGGTTCCCGGCGCGCCTGGGCGGCGACGAGTTCGCCTTGCTGCTGGCCGGCACCCTGACCGAGGCCGAACGCGTGGCCGCGCGCCTGCGCGAAGGCGTCGCCACCCTGGTGTTGCCGAACCTGCCGCAGCTGCGCGTGGGCGTGAGCATCGGCGTGGCGCCGCTGGCTTCGCACCACCGCGGCCTGGACGAATGGATGGGCGCGGCCGACCGCGCCATGTACGTGGCCAAGGCCTCGGCGCGCGGCCGCTATTGAGCGGCCCTGCCGGCGCGCGCGGCAAACCGGGATAATGGCGGGGTTTTCTTCGTACAGCGCCGTGCCGTGGATATCTCCAACTCCCTTTCCGAATGGCTTGAATACATCGAGCGCCAGCATCCGCAGTCCATTGCGATGGGGCTCGATCGCGTGCGCGAGGTCGCCGCGCGGCTCGGATTGGGTGCGCCGGCCAGGAAAACTATTGTCGTAGGCGGAACCAACGGCAAGGGCTCGACCGTGGCCTTCATCGAGGCCATCGGCCGCGCCGCCGGCTGGAAGGTCGGCGCCTATACCTCGCCGCACCTGCTGGCCTACAACGAGCGCGTGCGCATCGACGGCCGCGATGCCGACGACGCAGCGCTGGTGGCCGCCTTCGCCGCGGTCGAGGCGGCACGCGCGCAGACCGTGCTGACCTACTTCGAATACGGCACGCTGGCGGCACTGTGGCTGTTCGCGCGCGCCGGGCTCGACCTGGCGGTGCTCGAAGTCGGCCTGGGCGGGCGCCTGGACGCGGTGAACCTGGCCGATGCCGACGTCTCGGTCATCACCACCGTGGATATCGACCATACCGATTGGCTCGGCGAGGATCGCGAAACCATCGGCGCGGAGAAGGCCGGGATCATCCGCGGCTGGAAGCCGGTGGTGCTGGGCGAGATCGACCCGCCATCGAGCGTGCTGCGTCATGCCTACCTGCTCGGCGCCAACGCCATCCGCTATGGCAGCGATTATTTCTGCGACCCCCTCGACGCGGCCACCTGGCGCTGGCGCGATGTGTCCGTGCGCCTGGACCTGCCGATGCCGGCCCTGCAGGCGCCGGTGCAACTGGCCAATGCCGGCGCGGCCATCGCCGCGCTGCGCGCCTTGCGCACGCCGCTGCCGCGCACCGCCTGGGCCGAAGGCATCGCCGCGGCAGCGGTGCCCGGACGGTTGCAGTCGCGCAAGGTGGGCGAGGTCGAAGTAGTGCTGGATGTCGGCCACAACCCGCAGGCGGCGCGCGCCCTGGCGGCCTGGCTGCAGGCGCGGCCCGCGCCCGGCGCGACGCGGGCGGTGTACGCGGCGCTGGCCGACAAGGACAGCCGCGCCGTGGTCCAGGCGCTGGAAGAACACATCGCGCACTGGCACCTGGCGGGCCTGGCCGGGCCGCGCGGCCAGGGCGCCGCGGCGTTGGGCGAACGCCTGGCCGGCCTGGCCGCAGCGCAGGGCGCACAGGCGGACGATGTGGCACAGGCGCTGGCGCAGGCGTTGGCGCAATCGCGCGCGGGCGATCGCGTGCTGGTGTTCGGTTCGTTCCACACCGTCGCCGAGGCGATGCAGGCACTCCGTTCAGTTCGTTGAGGCCGGTGCCGGGGCGCGGGCCTTATAATCGCCGCGATCCTCCACCGTGCTGCCGAACTCCTCGTGGATACAGCCCTGAAACAGCGACTGATCGGCGCCATCGTCCTGGTGGCGCTCGCCGTGATCTTCCTTCCCATGCTGGTCAAGGGTCCCGCGCCCGACAGCGGCGTCAGCGACGTGCCGATCGAGGCGCCGCCGGCGCCGGCCGACGGCCAGTTCGAGACCCGCGAGTTGCCGCTCGTCACCCCGGGCAATGCACCCCAGGGCGGTGCGGTGGGCATGAACGCCACGCCGGGCAGCGCGCCGGCCGCGGTCAGCGACAACACCCCGGCCAACGCCGCGGCCGACAGCGGCGCGCTGCCGCCGGCCACGGCCGCGGGCAACTACGCGGTCAACTTCGGCGCCTACGCCAGCGAAGCCGATGCCAACGCGGTGATCACGCGGCTCAAGCAGGCGCAGCTGCCGGGCTTCAGCGAACAGACCCAGATCAATGGCCGGCCCGCCTGGCGCGTGCGCATCGGGCCCTATGCCGGCCAGGCCCAGGCCGAGTCCGTGCGCCTGGAAGCGGTGAAGGTGCGCAGCGACGTCAACGCCCAGGTCGTGGTGCTCAATGCCGATGCCGCCAACCCGGCGCCCGCGCCGGCGGCAACGGCTGCCGTGCCGACGGCACAGAACGCGCCGGTGCGCAGCGAACCGCTGCCGCCCGAGCCCGCCAAGCCCGCCGCGCCGACGCCCAAGCCGAGCGCGCCGGTCGCTGCCACGGCCAAGCCGGCCGAGCCCAAGCCTGCCGCCCCCACCGCGCCGGCGCCAAAGCCGGCCGTCGCGCCGGCGGCCCCCGCGGCCAGCGGCGTCGGTTTCGCCGTGCAGCTCGGCGCCTTTGGCCGGGTCGAAGACGCCAACGCCTTGCGCGACCGTGCGCGCGCTGCCGGCTTCAGCGCCTTCGTCGAACAGGTCCGCACCGACAAGGGCACGCTCAACCGCGTCCGCGTCGGGCCGGTGGCCAATCGCGCCGATGCCGAACAGCTCAAGGCCCAGGTCGCTTCCAAGGTCGGCATCGCCGGCATGGTGCGGCCGCATCCTTGAATCGCGGGCGGTCCGCACCCATCCACGGGCTGGCCGCCGCGCGCGGCCGGCCGGCTGACGCAGGGAGCGCGGCGTGATCGATCTGGTGTTGTTCGGTGTCATCGGCCTGTCTGCGTTGCTGGGGCTGTTCCGCGGTTTCATCGGGATTGTCGTCGGCACCCTGTCCTGGTTGCTGGCGGTATGGCTGTCGTTCCTGTTCGGCGCTGACGCTGCGCACTGGCTGGCGCAGGGACAGCATCCGGGCCTGACCCAGTACCTGTGCGGCTACGGCGGCGTGTTCATCGCCGTCTTCGCGGCGGTGGCGCTGGTCGGCTGGGTGATCCGCACGGCGGTGAACGCGGTGCGGCTCGGCGGCCTGGACCGGATCGCCGGGCTGGCCCTGGGCGCGGTGCGCGGTGTGGTGCTGGCCTGCGTGCTGGTGCTGTTCATGGGCTACAGCTCGCTGCCGCAGGAACCGGCCTGGCAGCAATCGCAGGTGGTGCCGTGGCTGGCGCCGGGCGCGCAGTGGATGCGCGCGCAGCTGCCGGATTGGTCCGTTCCGGTGGCGGATTTGGGCAAGCTGGCCTTGCCGGGCGATAATGCACACCGCTCCGCGACGGGACAGCCCGTCGCAGCGCCCGCGGCGGAAGGCCACGCGGGACAGGGCGGCGAGACGGCCGTGGCGGAACCTGCCGCGGCGCTGCCCACCAGCATCGAGCCGGCGCCCGTGCGCGACGGCGAAAGTGGCCCTCGGCGGGCCGATCCTCCCGGCCAGGCACGGCCACCTTCACATTAAGGGCGCGAGCCCAGCGGAGAACGCGCACCATGTGTGGCATCGTCGGAATCGTCGGCAACCAGAACGTCGCCGGGCAGCTCTATGACGGCCTGACCGTCCTGCAGCATCGCGGCCAGGACGCCGCGGGCATCGCCACCGCCGACGGCACGCGCCTGCGCGTGCAGAAGGCCAATGGCCTGGTCCGCGACGTTTTCGACGAGACCCGGATGGCGATCCTGGAAGGCCGCGTTGGCATCGCCCATTGCCGCTACCCGACCGCCGGCTCGGAAGGCATGGACGAGGCGCAGCCGTTCTACGTCAATTCGCCGTTCGGCATCGCGCTGGCGCACAACGGCAACCTGATCAATACCGAGGCGCTGCGCCAGCAGGTATTCGAGACCGACCGCCGCAACATCAACACCGATTCGGACAGCGAAGTGCTGCTCAACGTGTTCGCCCACGAGCTCGACGCCCAGGGCGTGCTGACGCCCGAAGCGGCGATCCGCGCGGTGGCCGGCGTGCATCGCCGCTGCAAGGGCGGCTATGCCGTGGTCAGCGTGGTGCTCGGCCTGGGCCTGGTGGCGTTCCGCGACCCGCACGGCATCCGCCCGCTGGTGCTGGGCAAGCGCAGCCACGCCGAGGGCGACGAATACATCGTCGCGTCCGAGTCCTCGGCGCTGGACATCCTCGGCTTCCAGCGCGTGCGCGACGTGCAGCCCGGCGAGGCGCTGGTGATCACCGCGCGCGGCGAGTTGTTCTCCGAAGTCTGCGCGCCGGCCATCGACCACACGCCGTGCATCTTCGAGTACGTGTACTTCGCCCGTCCCGATTCGATGATCGACAACGTCTCGGTGCACAAGGCGCGCATGCGCATGGGCCAGAAGCTGGGCGAGAAGATCCTGCGCCTGCGCCCGGACCACGACATCGACACCATCATCCCGATCCCCGACACCTCGCGCGACGCCGCGCTGGAGATGTCCAACGTGCTCGGGGTGAAGTACCGCGAAGGCTTCGTCAAGAACCGCTACGTCGGCCGCACCTTCATCATGCCGGGGCAGGGCGAGCGGGTGAAATCGGTGCGCCGCAAGCTCAACCCGATCCACCTGGAATTCCGCAACCGCGTGGTGCTGCTGGTCGACGATTCGATCGTGCGCGGCACCACCAGCCGGCAGATCGTGCAGATGGCGCGCGAAGCCGGCGCGCGCAAGGTCTACCTGGCCTCGGCCGCGCCGCCGGTGCGCTTCCCCAACATCTACGGCATCGACATGCCGGCGGCCGAAGAACTGGTCGCGCACAACCGCACCGAGCAGGAGATCCAGGAGTTCCTCGGCGTGGACTGGCTGGTGTACCAGGACCTCGAAGACCTGGAGACCGCGGTGCGCGAGGGCAACCCGGCGCTGAAGGAATTCGATTCCTCGTGCTTCAACGGCCGCTACACCACCGGCATCGAGCCGGGGTATTTCGAGCGCATCCAGCAGCTGCGCTCGGACGAAGCCAAGCACAAGCGCCGCGCCTGAGCGCGACGCGGGCACGGCCATGGACGACGCACTGCCGGGCGATCTGCTGCAGGCCGCCGCGCGTTGCCTGGCCGCCGCCGATCCGGACGCCAAGGTCGCCCTGACCCAGCGCTACGCCGCAGCTTTCCGGCGTGGCGAACTGGCGCTGCCGGCCGAAGCGCCGGCACCTGCCGCCATTCGCATGCCGGGCCGCCCCGCGCGTCCCCGGCTGGTGCATCCGCGCGAACTCGCGCGGCGCGGCTTGGGCAGCGCGGAAGGCCGCGCGGCCTTCCTGCATGCCATCGCGCACATCGAACTCAACGCGATCGACCTGGCCTGGGACGCGGTCTACCGCTTCCGCGAACCGCCGGCGCCGTTCCATGCCGATTGGGTGGCGGTGGCCGAAGACGAGTCGCGCCACTTCGCACTGTTGCAGGCACGCCTGCGCGAATACGGCCACGACTATGGCGACTTCGATGCCCACAACGGCCTGTGGGAAATGTGCGAGAAGACCGCGCACGACGGCCTGGCGCGGATGGCGCTGGTGCCGCGGGTGCTGGAAGCGCGCGGGCTCGATGTCACGCCGGGGATGATCGTCAAGCTGCGATCGCTGGGCGATGAGGCGACTGCCGGCACCCTGGAGATCATCCTGCGCGAGGAAGTCGCGCATGTCGCTGCCGGGTCGCGCTGGTATCGGTGGTATTGCGAGCGCGCCGGGATCGAGCCGCGCGCTCGTTTCAAGGAACTGCTGCGCGAATATGCGGGCGGCTACCTGCACGGGCCGTTCAATATCGAAGCGCGGTTGTTGGCGGGGTTCGATGAGGATGAACTGGCCAGTTTGGTGGAGCAGGCGGGCTGACTGTCCCGCGACCTGAAGCTGTCGGGGCTGAAGCCCCTCCCACAGTGGCACCACTGCGCTTGCCTTTGTAGGAGGGGCTTCAGCCCCGACTGTTTCAGCTCGCGATAAACCTCAACGCACGACCAGCGACTCCAGTTCCATCCCATCGGCATCCACCCGCAACACCGAGCCCTGTTCGTACCAGTCGCCCAGCACCACGCGCGTGCACGAGGCTTCGCCGACCCGCAGCGAATGGATCGCCGGGCGGTGGGTGTGGCCGTGGATGAGGCGGTCCACGCCATAGCGCGCGAAAGTCGCCTCGACTTCCGCCGGTGCCACGTCGGTGACCGTCTCGAACTGCGCGCGGTCGCCTTCCTTCAATTCCGACTGCCGCGCCTGGCTGGCCGCGCGCGCCTGCTGGGCGAAGGCCACGCGCGCCGGCAGCGGCTGCGACAGGAACTGGGCGATGAAGGCCGGATCGCGCGTCTGCGCGCGGAACTGCTGGTAGGCGACGTCGTCGGTGCACAGCAGGTCGCCGTGCATCAACAGCGTCGGGCGGCCATAGAGATCGATCACGCTGGGGTCGGGCAGGATGCGGAAGCCGGCGCGGCCGGCGTAATCCTCGCCGACGAGGAAATCGCGATTGCCGGCCATAAAGTAGATCGGCACGCCGCTGTCGGCCAGTGCGCGCAGCTCGGCGGCCACTGCGTCTGCGGCCGGCGAAGGCGTGTCGTCGCCGATCCACGCTTCGAACAGGTCGCCGAGGATGTACAGCGCATCGGCCTGGCGCGCTTCACCGCGCAGGAAGGCCAGGAACAGCTCGGTGATGGCCGGGCGGGCCGGGTCCAGGTGCAGGTCGGAAACGAAGAGGGTGGTCATGCGCGGCATTGTAGGCCAGGCTGCGCCCGCCTTTGCCGCGCGCCGCTCAGAGCAGGCTGGCCATCGGCAGGAAGCCCAGCGACAGGCTGGCCAGCGCAGAACCAATCGCGGTGGCGGCGAGTACGTCGCTCGGATAATGCAGCCCCAACACCACGCGCGAGAGCGCCACGCACGCCGAGAACGGCACCAGCACCGGCGCCAGCCACGGGTAATAGGCCAGCGCGACGATGCTGAAGGAGACCGCGTGCAAGGTGTGGCCGGAGGGGAAGCTGAACTCGTCCAGCGGCGCCACCCAGGCGCGGATGCGCAGGTCGGCGGCATAGGGACGCGGGCGCCGCGTCCAGCGCTTGAGGCTCTTGTACAAGGTGAGCGCGACCACGCCGGTGGCGGCCATGTGTGCCGAGGCACGCACGCCTTGCATGCCGTCCACGATCACCAGCAGCGCCATCAGCGCGTACCAGAAGACCCCGTCGCCCAGGCGGCTGGTGACCGCGAAGAAGCGCCGCACGTGCGCACGCCGGCACCAGTGGTTGGCGCGGCGGCACCAGCGCGTTTCCCGGCCACGCAACAGCTCAAGCCGCGTCGACGACATAGCCGCTCCTTTGCCTGACCAGGGACTGCAACGTGGCGTCGAAGTCGGCCACCACGCGCTCCGGGTGCAACTGCTTCATCGCCGCGTGCGCGGCCGCGCCCATGCCCTGGCGCAGCGCGTCGTCCTCGGCCAGGCGCACGGCCGAATCGATGAAGGCCTCGTCCTCGTTCACCGCCGCGCCGCTGACGCCGTGGCGCAGGTACTGGCGCGCGGCGCCGTAGTCGAAGGCCACCGTGGTCACGCCGCTGGCCATCGCCTCGAGGGTGACGTTGCCGAAGGTCTCGCTGCGGCTGGGGAACAGGAACAGGTCGCCGCTGGCGAAGTGGCGCGCCAGCGCATCGCCGCGCTGGATGCCGCAGAAGATGAAGTCCGGATTCTCCCGTTGCAGGCGTTCGCGCATCGGGCCATCGCCGACGAACACGAAGCGCGCCTTGGGCCGCACCTGCTGGATGCGGCGGAAGGCGCGCACCGCCAGCGGCAGGTTCTTCTCGCCGGCCATGCGGCCGACGTAGATCGCCGCGAAGCCGTGGCCGTCGATGCCCCATTCCTCGCGCAGCGCCGGATCGCGGCGGCGCGGATCGAACTGCAGGTTGTCGACCGCACGCGCCAGCAGGCGTACCCGGGCAAAGCCGTTCTCGGCCAGGAACTGCCGCAATTCCTCGGTCGGCACCAGGGTGGCGCCGGCCTGGTTGTGGAACCGGCGCATCCAGCGCAACGCGGCGCCCTGCAACCAGGCCGCGCCGTACTCGGGCAGGTATTCGTCGAAGCGGGTGTGGAAGCCGCTGGCCACCGGGATGCCCAGGCGCCTGGCCGCGCGCATCGCCGACCAGCCGAGCGGGCCTTCGGTGGCGATGTAGAGCGCATCGGGGCACTCGGCCTGCCAGTGGCGGGTCAGGCGCTGGGTCGCCGGCAGGCCGAAGCGCAGGCCGGGATAGCGCGGCAGCGAAGCACCCCGCACCAGCAGGGTGTTCTCATCGGCATTGGCGGCATCGGCGGGCTGGCGCGGACGGATCACCTGCACCGCATGGCCGCGCGCGCGCAACCCGGTTTCCAGCCCCTGCACGGTAAGGGCGACGCCGTTGACTTCCGGCGGATAGGTCTCGGTAACGATGGCATAGCGCATGTCGACCTCCGGATGCTGCCCACTTTCGCGGCAGGCGGTGGCAGCCACATGTCAGGCATGTGCCATTTGGATGACGGGCGAGATGGCGAGCGACCAGCTGCGGGGTGAACTCAGGCTTTCCTGACGCGAGCACGGGCTAAAAATCCAATGGCTGCGTCGTCACGGGGGCGGCGACCATCCCCGGTCGTTTCCCTATCTCCAATCCCATGGACGCACCCAAGCACGCGCGGCCGCTTTGCCGGGCCTTGCTTCTGATCGCCCTTGTCGCGGCGGTCGTCCTCGTGGCCGCTTGCCAGCGGTCCCCGCACCCTGGGCCGGCCGAGATCGCCTGGCAGCCCTGCGACGGGGAATTTGCCGGCTGGTTCGTCGATCCCCCCGCCGATCCGGCGATGCAGTGCGGCTGGCTGCAGGTACCGCTGGACCACGCGCAACCGCAGGCCCATCCCGGGCAGCCGGTTCGCCTGGCCATGACCCGTTTGCCTGCCACCGGTCCGCGCCAGGGGACATTGCTGGCCATCAGTGGTGGGCCGGGCATCCCCGGCATACAGCAGGCGCAGGACTTCTCAGGCGCTGTGCGCCAACGGTTGCGCAGGCGTTTCGACCTCGTCGCCTACGACCCGCGCGGGGTCGGGCAATCGCAGCCCGCAGTACGTTGCGAGGTGCCGCAGGCCCATGCGCCAGCGAGTGCCGCTTCGCTGGAAGAGGTGTGGAACGAGGCCCGGCGTTACGCACAGGCGTGCGAGTCGCAGACGGGCCTGGCAGTGCTGCGACATGTCGGCACCGATCAGGCGGTGGAAGACGTGGAGGCGATCCGGCAGGCCCTGGGCCAGGAGCGCTTGAGCGTGGTTGCCTATTCCTATGGCACCAAGGTCGCTGCGCTGTACGCCGAGCGCCACCCGGGCGGCGTCGGCGCGATGATCCTCGACGGCGTGGTCGACCTCAGCGAGGACGAGGCCACCACCCGCATCGGCCAGGCGCGGGGATACGAGGCCACTTTCCTGCGCTTCGCCGACTATTGCGTGCGCCTGGCCGGCTGTCCCTTGCGCGCCGGCGCCGGGGCGCAGGCCAGTTATGCCGAACTGATGGCCCGTCTCCCCGAGTTCGATCCTTCCGGCGTGCGGGCAGATCGCCGCGCGCTGGGCGATGTCATGGTCAGCGCGCTGTTGTGGTCCGAGCAATGGCCCGAACTGGCGAGCGCGTTGATTGCCTTGGGGCGCGGCGACGGCAGCGCCCTCCAGGCGCTCGCCGATGCCATTCCCTTCGCCGAGCATGACGCGCCCTTGATGGCGATCAGCTGTGCCGATTCGGCGCCCATCGGCCTGCCGGCGGAGGTACGGCAGGCGCAGTTGCGGCGCATGCATGGCGGCTTCCAGCTCCAGCCGATGCCGCTGGACGCGCCCGAAGCCTGCGACGCATGGCCTTTCGCCGGCAACGAGCGCGCACATATTCCGCGTCGCGATCCGGGCTTGCCGCCGCTGTTGTTCGTCTCGCAGCGCCACGACGCCACCACGCCGCATTCCAACGGCCGGCGGATGGCCAGTTTCTTCCTCAGCCCCCACCTGACCCGCGAAGGCGACGGGCACACTCTGGTGTTTAGCGGAAGCGATGCCTGCATCGACGATGCGGCGCTCGGCTATCTGCAGGATCCAGGCAAGTGGCGCGAGGATCGGAGCTGCTGGCCGTAGCCGCACCCTCACGGGGTTCTTGATCGGCGAGCTACGCAGGCAGTCCAGGCATCTGCCCCGGACCGCGTTACGCCTCGAACGGCTTGAACACGATCCCCAGCCCAGCCATCCCCTCGACCTCGCCGATCAAATCGGCGCGCAACAGCGGCCGCGATTGCAGCCATTCCTGCGAGAGCACCAGCGACAGGCGGTTGTCGTCGGCGCTGAGTTCGAGCGTCGGGATCGGATCGGATTCGTGCGCGCGGTGCAGCAGCACGGCCAGGCGCAGCAGCGCGGCCTTGCGCCGGGTCGGCAGCAGCAGGCGGTCGGGCAGGGCCTCGAACGCGTTCTTGGCCACGTTGCGGCGGTGCGTGCGCACCAGCGCCGCCAGTACCTGCTGTTCCTGCCGCGAGAAGCCGGCGATGTCGGAGTGCTCGAGCACATAGCCGCCGTGCACGTGGTACTGGCTGTGGGCGATCATCAGCCCGAGCTCGTGCAGGCGCGCGGCCCAGCCAAGCATGCGGGCATCGTCGCCGTCGAGTTGCCAGGCCTCCGCCACTTGCGCCAGCAGCCGCTGTGCGGTCGCCTCGACCCGCCCGCCCTGGTTTTCGTCGATGCCATAGCGCTGGGTCAGCGCGGCCACCGAGCCGTCGCGCGGATCGTCGGCGCCGGCACGGCCGAGCATGTCGTAGAGGATGCCTTCGCGCATGGCCGCCTTGCTGACCATCAGGCGCTGCAGGCCCAGCGCCTGGAAGGCGGCTTCGAGCACCAGGATGCCGCCGGCGATGATCGGCCGGCGGTCGGCCGACAGCCCGGGCAGTTCGATGTCTTCGATGCGCTTGGCCTTGAGCAGTTCCTCGCGCACCACCGGCAACGCCTCGGCGGTGATGGCGCCCTTGGTGAGCTTCATCGCCGCGCAGATTTCGCCGATCGACTTGTGCGTACCGGAAGAGCCCAGCGCTTCATGCCAGCCGAGCGCGCGATACAGGTTGGCGAACTGCTGGAACTCGGCGCCGATCTCGGTGAGCGCATCCTTCCAGCGCTTCTTGGACAGCTTGCCGCCGGGGAAGAAGCGCCGGGTGCTGGCAATGCACCCGGCCTGCAGGCTCTCGCGTTCCAGGGTCTGGAAGCCGCGGCCGATGATGAACTCGGTCGAGCCGCCGCCAATGTCGATCACCAGCCGGCGCTGGTCGGGCTTGGGCGGCTGCGCATGGGCCACGCCGAGGTAGATCAGGCGCGCTTCCTCGCGGCCGCTGACCACTTCGATGGAATTGCCCAGCGCCGCCTCGGCCGGGCCGAGGAAGGTCTGCGGCGAGCGCAGCTGGCGCACGGTGTTGGTGGCCAGGGCGCGCACGCGGGTGGGGGGGATCTCGCGAATACGCTGGCCGAAGCGGGCCAGGCATTCGAGCGCGCGCTCGCGCGCTTCGGCCGACAGCCCGCCCTTGCCGTCCAGGCCATCGGCCATGCGCACGGTTTCGCGCAGGCGGTCGACCACCCGCAGCTGCCCGAGGACATAGCGGGCGATGATCATGTGGAAGCTGTTCGACCCCATGTCGACGGCGGCCAGCAGGTCGCCGTCCTGCAGCGGCGGGGAGGTCGGGGAGAGGTTCGGCATGGGTGGAATGTTAGCCGATGGCGGTGGGGTGCGCCCTCATCCGCCCCTTCGGTGCCCCTCCTGCCACTGCTGGGAGAGGGGCCGGGGTGAGGGCAGCCTTACAGCATCGCCAGCAACGTCTGCTGCGCCGAGTGCGGCACCGCGCCCGGCGCGGCGACCACCTTGCGATAGACGCCGTCGACGTGCAGCTCCCAGGCGTTGCAATTGTCGTCCAGGTAGTTCTGCAGCCCTTCGCGATAGACGCGCTCGGCGATGTCCGGGTCGAGGATCGGGAAGCAGGTTTCCACGCGGCGCAACAGGTTGCGTTCCAGCCAGTCGGCGCTGGCGCAGAACAGCTCCGGCGCGCCGTCGTTGCCGAACCAGTAGATCCGGCTGTGTTCGAGGAAACGGCCGACGATGGAGCGCACGCGGATGTTGTCCGACATGCCGGGCACGCCGGGGCGCAGGGTGCAGGCGCCGCGCACGATCAGGTCGACCTGCACGCCGGCCTGCGAGGCCTGGTAGAGCGCGCGCATCACCTGCGGCTCGTTGAGCGCGTTCATCTTGGCGATGATGCGTCCCGGCCGCCCTTGGCCCGCCAGCCGGGTCTCGCGCTCGATCCGCTGCAGCAGTCCGGCATGCAGGGTGAAGGGCGATTGCAGCAGGCGCTTGAGCTTGAGCTTGGGCGCCAGGCCGGACAACTGCTGGAACAGCACGTGGACGTCGTTGCCGATGTCCGCGTTGGCGGTGATCAGGCTCAGGTCGGTGTAGGCCCGCGCGGTGCCGCTGTGGTAATTGCCGGTGCCCAGGTGGACGTAGCGGCGCAGCTTGCGGCCTTCGCGGCGCACGATCAGCAGCATCTTGGCGTGGGTCTTGTAGCCGACCACGCCGTACACCACCTGCACGCCCGCTTCCTGCAGCTTGTCGGCCAGGCCGAGGTTGGCCTCTTCGTCGAAACGCGCGCGCAGTTCCACCACCACGGTGACGTCCTTGCCGTTGCGCGCGGCGAGGATCAGCGCATCGACGATCAGCGAATCCTTGCCGGTGCGGTACAAGGTCTGCTTGATCGCCAGCACCTGCGGATCGACCGCGGCCTGGCGGATCAGGTCGAGCACGGCGGTGAAGGCGTCGAAGGGATGGTGCAGCAGCACGTCGCCCTTGCCGGCGATCTGGAAGATGCCCTCGCTGTCGCGCAGGGTGCGCGGGTTGAACGGCGGGTACTTCAGTTCGGGGCGCTGCACCAGGTCGTAGACCTGCACCACGCGGCTCAGGTTGACCGGGCCGGCGATGCGGTAGACGGCGTTCTCCGGCAGGCCGAAGTTGGTCAACAGCGAGCGCACGATGGGCTTGGGCATGTCCTCGGCGATTTCCAGCCGCACCGCCGGCCGGTAGCCGCGGTCCACCAGTTCGTCGCGCAAGGCCAGCGCCAGGTTCTCGACTTCTTCCTCGTCCACCACCAGCTCGGAGTTACGGGTGACGCGGAACTGGTAAGCGCCCTTGACCTCCATGCCCGGGAACAGTTCGTCGACGAACGAGGACAGCACCGAGGACAGGAAGACGAAACTCTGCGTGCCCGGTTCGGACAGGCTCTCGGGCAGCTGGATGATGCGCGGCAGCGAACGCGGTGCGCGCACGATCGCCAGGTGGCCGGCGCGGCCGAAGGCGTCGGTGCCCTCGACCACCACGACGATGTTCAACGTCTTGTTGAGGATCTTCGGGAACGGATGCGCCGGGTCCAGGCCCAAGGGCGAGAGCACCGGCATGATCTCGTTGCGGAAATACGCGCGCAGCCAGCGCCGCTGCCGCGGCGTCCACGAATTGCGCCCGAGCACGCCGACCCCGGCCGCGGCCAGGGCCGGGCGCAGGATTTCGTTCCAGCAGTGGTACTGCTGCGCGACCAGTTCGGCGGCGCGGTCGTGCACGGCGTTGAGGATGGCGGTGGAGCTCATGCCGTCCGGCGCCGGCGGCAGGCCGAACTCCTGCGCATGGCGAACGGTGGCGGCGCGGATCTCGAAGAACTCGTCGAGATTGGTGCAGGAGATCGTCAGGAAGCGCAGCCGCTCCAGCAGCGGAACCTGCTCGTCCAGGGCCTGGGCCAGGACGCGGAAGTTGAAGTCCAACTGCGACAGCTCGCGGTTGAGGTACAGCGCCGGATCGCGCAGCGGATCGGGCGTGAGCTGCTCGTTGGAGGCGGGAACGGCGGCTTTCTTGGCGCTGGCCATGGCAGTGTCAAACGCTCTGTCGGCAATGGGGATGCGCGCCGTGTGGGCACGCAGTGGAGGTCATATCTGTATCACGCCGGGCGCGAAGCATGGGTGTCGGGCTCACGCGCCAGCACGCGTGCCGGGCCGAAGTGGCAGGAGAATTCGCTGCCCTTGCCGACCTCGCTCTCGATCTCCAGCCGCGCCTGGTGCAAGCCGAGCACGTGCTTGACGATCGACAGGCCCAGGCCGGTGCCGCCACTCTCGCGCGAGCGGCTGCTGGAGACGCGGTAGAAGCGCTCGGTGATGCGCGGCAGGTGCGAGGCGGGGATGCCGTAGCCGCTGTCGCGCACCGCCAGCACCGCGCCGCCGTCGGCTTCGCGGGCGAAGGTGATGCTGACCGTGCCGCCGGCCGGGGTGTAGCGGACCGCGTTGGTGACCAGGTTGGAAAAGGCGCTGTGCAGTTCCTTGTTGGAGCCGAGCAGGTCGCAGCCGGCCTCGTCGTGCACTTCGATGCTGTGGCGGCCGTGGCTGTGCGCCTCGGCCTCGCGGCGCAAGGTGGCGAGCATCGGCGCCATCGCCACGGTTTCCTCGCCGATCTCGTCCTGCGATTCCAGCCGCGACAGGGTGAGCAGGTCTTCGACCAGCTGGGCCATGCGCTGCGACTGCTTGCGCATTTCGGTGAGCATCGGGCCGGAGTCCGGGAAGTCCTCCGGGTCGAGCATGTCCAGGTAGCCGTGCACCACGGTCAGCGGCGTGCGCAGTTCGTGCGAGACATTGGCGACGAAGTCGCGGCGCACCTGCTCCAGGCGCAGCAGCTTGCTGACGTCGCGCGCCACCAGCAGCCAGTATTCGTCCGAATACGGAATCAGGCGCAGGTTGAGGCGCAGGTTGGCGTCGATGGGCGAGGGCGCATCGAGCATGGGTTCGGCATTGCGGCCGGCGGCGAGCCAGTGCGCCAGCGGCAGCGGTTGCAGGCGCTCGACCACCGGCACGCCGAGGTCGCCCGGATGGTGCAGGCCGAGCAGCCCGCCGGCCGCTTCGTTGAACCACTGCACGCGCTGGCTGTTGCGGTCCACCACGACGACCGCGTCGGGCAGGGCCGCGGCGGCGGCGCGGTAGGTGCGCAGCATTTCGACCAGGCGCCGCTTGCGCGTGCGCATTTCCGCCTGGCTGCGGTAGAGCAGGCGGTCGAGCTCGTTCCAGGCCCCGTTCTCCTGCGCCGGCTCCCAGCGTTGGCGCGCGGTCAGGCGCCGCAGCACGCGGCGCAGGCGCCAGTACGACCAGGCCAGGGCGGCCAGCGACGCCAGCGCCAGCGCCATCCAGGCCCGGCCCAGCAGCAGGCCCACGACCAGCGCGGCGAGCAGCCAGAGTGCCAGCGCACCGAGCGTGCGCAGCCAGGCGGAACGGATGTGTTGGGGCATGGAGGCGATGACCGGCGGCGGACGTGCGAGCGCCGTCAGGTTGCCGCGGAGAACCGGTAACCCGATCCGCGTACCGTCTGCACCATGTTTTCCAGTCCGAACGGCTCGAGCGTCTTGCGCAGCCGGCGGATATGCACATCGATCGTGCGCTCTTCGACATAGACGCTGCCGCCCCACACGTGGTCCAGCAGCTGGGTGCGGCTGTAGACGCGCTCGGGGTGGGTCATGAAGAAGTGCAGCAGGCGGTATTCGGTCGGGCCGATCGGCACCGGCGCTTCGCCGGCGAACACGCGGTGCGCGGCGCCGTCGATGCGCAGTTCGCCCACGCCGACGCTGCCGTCTTCGTCGTCGTCGCGGGCGCGGCGCATGACCGCGCGGATGCGCGCCAGCAGTTCGCGGGCGGAGAAGGGCTTGACCACGTAGTCGTCGACGCCCGCTTCCAGGCCGCCGACGCGGTCGTTCTCTTCGCCGCGGGCGGTCAGCATGATGATCGGGATTTCGCGGGTCAGCGTGTCCTTGCGCCAGCGCCGGGCCAGGTCCAGGCCGCTGGTGCCGGGCAGCATCCAGTCGAGCAGGATCAGGTCCGGCACGCGGTCGGCGATGGCGGTCTGGGCCTCGCGGGCGTCGCCGGCATGGATGGGCTCGAACTCGCCCTTGCGCAGGGCGAAAGCCACCATGTCGCGGATCGCGGGTTCGTCGTCGACGATCAGGATGCGTTTCTGCACGCGGCTACCGTAGGGGGATTCCGGATGGGCGCCAGTAGACTACGGTTTTATGACGAAGATGTGACCGTCCCTCAGCGCGACAGTTCCGGGTCGCGCACGCCCTGGCGGCGCAGCTCCAGCACGGTCGGGGTGATGGCGGCGATGCGGGCGTCCACCCGGGCCCGGGTGACGTAGTCCAGGTCCTGTTGTTTCAGGGCCCGCAACTGGATCAGGGCCTGCTCGGCGCGTCCGTTCAGGAAGGCGGCCTCGGCGTAGGCCTCGCTGGCGCGATGCGGATTGCCGGCCAGTTCGCTGGCGCGGGCGTAGGTCTGCTGGAACACCGGGTCCTCGGCCGCCCGCCGGGCGAAGGGTTCGAGGATTTCCTGGGCGCGCTTGCCGGACACGGCATTGGCCTGTTCGTTGAGCAGGCTGGCGTAGGTCAGCACCACGGGCCGGCTGTCGGGGAATTCGTGCAGCAGCGCCTCGAAGCGTTGATTGGCCCGCGCCGCCTGGCCGCTGCGGGTTTCGGCCTCGCCCAGGGCCAGGGCGATCCAGAGATTGCCGGGGTGGGCTTCGAGCAGGGCCGACAGTTCGTGCACCACGGCGGCCGGGCCGTCGCTGTTGCGCAGGTGGGCCAGGGCCAGGCCATAGCGCTGGGGGTCGGTGAGGCTCTTGGAGCGGCCACGGCGCAGGTCTTCGTATTCGCGGATCGCCGTGCCCGGGGTATTGGCGCTGAGCACGCGCAGGCGTTCCTTGGCCCAGCCGAACTGGCCGCTGTTGCCGCGCGCGGCGGCGTCGAACGGCACCTGGAAGCGGTACGGCAGCATCAGGTTGCTGCTGCTGCCCAGCGGCTCGGACAGCGAGGGGTCGGACGGATTGACCCGCACCTGCTCGGTCTGGCCCGGCACGCTGGTGGTGAGCAGGATGGTGTCCTTCTTCATCTGCTCGGCGCGCGCCTTGGCCTCGACGATGCGCGTGGTGGTGACCGGGTGGGTCTGCAGGTAGTCCGGCGCGCTGTAGCCGCCCTCGTTGCCGCGCATCGCCACCGACATGCGTTCGAAGAAGCCGGCCATCGCATCGACGTCGTAACCGCTGCGGGCCAGGGTGCGGATGCCCAGGCGGTCGGCCTCGGACTCGTTGGAGCGGGTGTAGTTGATCTGCCGCTGCGCCATCAGGCCCATGGCGCTGGTGATGCTGGCCATGGTGGCGTCGCCGCTGGATTTGCCGCCCGCGCTCTGCGCAGCGACCACCGCGGCGAGCATGCCCAGCAGGATCGGGATCTGGTCGCGCTGCGCCCGTTCCACGCCGCGCAGCACATGCTGCTGGGTGACGTGGGCGATTTCGTGCGACAGCACCGCGGCGACCTCGTCCTCGCGCTCGGCGGTGAGCACCAGGCCGGCATTGACCGCGACATAGCCGCCGAGGGTGGCGAAGGCGTTGATCTGGCGTTCGCGCAGCATGAAGAAGGTGAACGGCTGCTGCGGCTGGTCGCTGTCGGCGCCCAGGCGCTGGCCCATGGTCTGCAGCCAGTCTTCGATCAGCGGGTCCTGCAGCACGTAGCCGTAGTTGCGCAACTCGGCCAGCATCATCTTGCCGTACTCGGCCTGGCGGGCCGGGGTGAGCAGCTCGCCGGCCGAGGAGCCGATATCCGGCAGCCGGCTGTCCTGCGCCGGGCTCACCCCGGCGGCGAGGGCCAGGGTGACGGCGGTGGCAAGCAGCAGATGGCGCAAGGCGGGCTCCAGAAGGACAGGGCGGCAGTGGCCGCGGCACGGCGCATGAATGCGAACCGGTCCACAGTGTTGCGGTCAGCGGCTCGAAATTCCAGCGGACCGTTACCATATTGCAGACCACTGAAGCCACGCGGAGTTTCCCGTGAACGACACCCTTTCCCCGGTTGCGGGCGGCACGCCCCGGATCCGGCTGTATTCCACCGCGGTCTGCCCCTATTGCGTGGCGGCCAAGAACTTCCTCAAGAGCAAGGGCCAGCAGTGGGAAGAGGTCCGGATCGACCTGGACCCGGCCGAGCGCGACAGGATGGTCGCACTGGCCAAGCGCACCAGCGTGCCGCAGATCTTCGTCGGCGACGTCCACGTGGGCGGTTACGACGACATGATGGCGCTGCACCGCGCCGGCAAGCTCGAGCCGCTGCTGGCCGGGCAGGCGCCGGAGGCGCAGGCATGAGCGCACCGGGCAACGACGACGGCGACCGCGTCCGCGAATTCACCGAGTTTCGCCAGCGCATGAACCAGCGCATCCTCAGTGAACCGAACCAGGTGGTGCGGCGCTTCTTCGCCCTGGACACCCAGACCTACCAGGCCGGCGCCCTGGACGTGAAGACCAAGGAACTGCTTGGCCTGGTCGCCTCGATGGTGCTGCGCTGCGACGACTGCATCAGCTACCACGTGGCCCAGTGCAAGGAAGCCGGGGTGAGCCGCGAAGAGTTCTTCGAGACCTTCTCGGTCGGCCTGGTGGTGGGCGGCTCGATCGTGATCCCGCACCTGCGCCGCGCGGTGGACTTCCTGGACCAGCTCGAAGGCGGGGCCCAGGCCCCGGCCGAACACAGCCACGGCTGAACCGCCCAAACCTCGCCCCCGTCGACCAAAGTCGGTTTGGGGGCAGCGGCCCCGATCGGGCATAATTCCGCGACTGGCATTCGCATGCGCACGGTGCCTCCCGGCAGCCGGCGCTTTTCCGTCTTCAATGACGCATCCCCCGTTCGGAATCCCACTTCTATGACGCAGACAATCACGGTCATCCGCGGCGACGGCATCGGCCCGGAGATCATGGACGCCACCTTGCAGGTGCTCGACGCGCTGCAGGCCGGCCTGACCTACGAATTCGCCGACGCCGGCCTGGTCGCGCTGGAAAAGCACGGCGACCTGCTGCCCGAGAGCACGCTGGCCTCCATCGCCAAGAACAAGGTGGCGCTGAAGAGCCCGCTGACCACGCCGGTGGGCGAGGGCTTCAGCTCGATCAACGTCGCCCTGCGCCGCAAGTTCGACCTGTACGCGAACGTGCGCCCGGCCAAGTCGTTCCCGAACACCAAGTCGCGCTTCGCCGACGGCGTGGACCTGATCACCGTGCGCGAGAACACCGAAGGCGCCTACCTGAGCGAAGGCCAGACCGTGTCCGAGGACGGCGAGACCGCGTTCTCCGGCACCCGCGTCACCCGTAAGGGTTCCGAGCGCATCGTGCGCTACGCCTTCGACCTGGCGCGCGCCACCGGCCGCAAGAAGGTCACCGCGGTGCACAAGGCCAACATCATCAAGTCGACCTCGGGCCTGTTCCTGAAGGTCGCGCGCGATGTCGCCGCGCAGTACCCGGAAATCGAGTTCCAGGAAATGATCGTCGACAACACCTGCATGCAGCTGGTGATGCGCCCGGAACAGTTCGACATCATCGTCACCACCAATCTGTTCGGCGACATCATCTCCGACCTGTGCGCCGGCCTGGTCGGCGGCCTGGGCCTGGCCCCGGGCGCGAACATCGGCACCGAGGTGGCGATCTTCGAAGCCGTGCACGGCTCGGCCCCGGACATCGCCGGCCAGGGCAAGGCCAACCCCTGCGCCCTGCTGCTGGGCGCGGCGCAGATGCTGGACCACATCGGCCAGCCGCAGAACGCCGAGCGCCTGCGCAATGCGATCGTCGCCACGCTGGAAGCCAAGGACTCGCTGACCCCGGACCTGGGCGGCAACGGCAACACCATGGGCTTCGCCCAGGCGATCGCCAGCCGGCTGTAAGCGGATCGATCAGGCAGTAACGAGGAAGGGCGCCTTGCGGCGCCCTTGTCTTTGAGGCCAGGCAGCCAGCGCCCGGGTCAGTTGCGCGACTGCAACTTCGACAGCAGCCGCAGGAACTCCAGGTACAGCCACACCAGCGTCACCATCAGGCCGAAGGCGCCGTACCACTCCATGTACTTCGGCGCGCGCTGCGCCACGCCGGTCTCGATGAAGTCGAAGTCCAGCACCAGGTTGAGCGCCGCGATGACCACCACGAACAGGCTGAAGCCAATGCCGATCACGCCCGAGTCGTGGATATACGGCATGCTCGCACCGAACAGGTTGAGCACGATCGTCGCCACGTACACCAGCGCGATGCCGCCGGTGGCGGCCATCACGCCGAGTTTGAAGTTCTCCGTGGCCTTGATCCAGCCGCTGCGGTAGGCAAACAGCAGGGCGAACAGGGTGCCGAAGGTCAGCAGCACCGCCTGGAACACGATGCCGTTGAAGCGTGCTTCGAACACCGCGGAGATCGCGCCGAGGAAGAAGCCTTCCACGATCGCGTAAAGCGGCGCGGTGACCGGCGCCCACTGCATCTTGAAGATGGTGACCATGGCGAGAATGAAACCGCCGATGGCGCCGCCCAACAGGTAGAGCTTGGCGGCGGGCAGCAGTTCGCCGGTGGGCGAGAGCGTCTGGCTCCAGGCGAAGGATGCGGTGAGCACCGCCAGCAGCAGCAACACGCCAGTCTTGTTGACGGTGCCGTTGAGCGTCATCGCATCGGCGTCGCGGCGCACGACGCTGCCGCTGGCCAGATCGAGGAAGGTGGATTCCTTGAGTGCGGGGTTGCCACTGCGGAACATGTGAGGACTCCTTGAGGTTTTCGCGGCCGTCATGGCCGTCGGGGCGGATGGACGCCAGCATAGCCGATGGCGGCAGCGTCCCCGTTGCGCTCCATCCGAGATTGACACTGGCAACCGCTTGTCCCGACAATGCACGATCCCCGCGCCGCTGGCGCCGGGTCTCGTGTGAGTCCACCGGGGTATAGCGCAGTCTGGTAGCGCGCCTGCTTTGGGAGCAGGATGTCGGGGGTTCGAATCCCTCTACCCCGACCACTCGAGCCGGCCCCTTCCAGGGCCTCGGCCATCCGCGCTGATGGGGTGCATCGTGTTTCTCCGGCGCCCGTAGCTCAACCGGATAGAGCACCGGCCTTCTAAGCCGGCGGTTACAGGTTCGAGTCCTGTCGGGCGCGCCATTATTTTCAAGACCTTACGCTGCGCGATGTGTGGATAACTGCCCGGCTCCGTAAAATCCTCCGTAAAATTTCGCGCACTTCTTCCCGTCTAGGTCCATCTGGGACTAGTCTCGTCGCTTGGAGCGACAGGGGGAATGGACATGGATAAGCATCGGTTCGGTGGACGCTGGACGGAAACAAAGCTGGGTGCATTGCGTGAATACCTGCAGTCCTACACAACGGCGCTGAAGACACAGTCGTTCCGCCTCCATTACATCGACGCGTTCGCGGGCAGCGGCGCATATGTCCCTGGGGACGGGCGAGAACGCCAAGGCTCTACACAAATCGCCTTGCAGTTTCCCTTCGACGAATTCCATTTCATCGAATTGAATGAAAGGCGCTGCCAGTCGTTGAGGCACGCTGCAGAAGCCATGTCGGCCCGACGAATCGAAGTCATCCAGGGCGACGCAAATGGTCACCTGTCTGCTCTCTGCGAGCGACTGAAATGGAAAAGTGATCGGGCAGTCCTTTTCCTTGATCCCTATGGAATGAACGTGGAGTGGTCGACTCTGCAGGCCGTCGCCGGAACCGGAGCGATCGACGTCTGGTACCTGTTCCCTCTCAACGGTGTGACCAGACAATTGGCCATCAAGGAAAGCAAACTTGATGAAGACAAGCAGCGCTCGCTGGACCGATCTTTCGGGACGCCGGATTGGCGGCAGGCTTTTTATGGACCAAGTCCGACGCCAGACCTCTTCGGGGGCGAAGAACTTGAGCGGCACGCGGACGTCGTTGCTATCGAAAACTGGATTACTGATCGCCTGCGAACGCTATTTCCGTTAGTCGAGGGACCGGAAATTCTCAAACTCGGTAGCCGCGGTCGGGCTGACGCTGGGCCACGCATATTCGCGCTGTACTTTCTTGCATCGACGCGCAGCAACAAGGGCCAGGACCTGGCGCGACGAATTGCAAAAGGTGTCCTAGGTAAGATTCGGCGTGAGGCCGCGTTGGCAGCCCCGATATCACCTACAATATCGTCAACGGCCGGATCACTCTGGGAAGGCGGCGGTGACGACTAAGTCGCGCATCGAATGGACCGAAGCGACGTGGAACCCAGTCGTGGGTTGCACGAAGCTTTCGGCAGGATGCAAGCATTGCTACGCAGAAGTCATGGCCCGTCGTTTGCAAGCGATAGGCGTGCATGGTTACGAACAGGGTTTCCGTAAGGTTCGGGTCCTGCCTGAGAGGCTCGACGAGCCGTTGCGCCGAAAAAAGCCCACGATTTACTTCGTCAACTCAATGAGTGACCTGTTCCATTCGCAGGTCCCCGATTCGTTCATTGATCGCGTGTTCGCGACGATGGCTGCGGCTGAATGGCACACGTTCCAAGTCCTTACAAAGCGGGCGGAGCGTATCGCGGACTTCACCGCAGAGCATGCCGTTCCTGCCAATGTTTGGCTCGGGGTGTCGGTTGAGAACAGGCGTCACGGTGTTCCCCGGATTGACCACCTTCGTCGTGTGCCAAGAGCGACACGATTCCTCAGCATTGAGCCATTGCTCGAAGATCTCGGCGAAATTGACCTTACTGGGATTCATTGGGTCATCGTGGGCGGCGAATCTGGTCATGGTGCAAGACCGATGAAGGCTGCTTGGGTAAGGAGAATTCAGGCCACCTGTTCGGAGCAGGGCGTGAAGTTTTTCTTCAAGCAATGGGGTGCATTCGGCGCCGATGGCGTGCATCGATCGAAGAAAGAGAACGGAAGATTGCTAGACGGTGCTACCTGGGACGCGATGCCAACCGTGGACTAGGGCTTGCCGGCCGGTTCAACGACGGGGACCTCGTGATCGTAAACATGCAACATGGCGTCGGTTTTGTGACCACTCGCCTTCTTTTTGTTGCCCTGGCTATCGGTGACGCCGCGATGCTTGAGGCCATGCAGGGCGAATCGCTCTTCCTTGGTGAGCACGCCGTCGGCGACCGCGTTGCGAATCATCCGTCCCCATGCAGTATTGAAGCCGGCACGCGTCAGCGGCTCTCCGTCCTCGCTCACGAATAGTTGGCGCTGTTCGGCTCGCATAGGAATCGACGGTGATACCTGGTGGATCGGGCCCGAATACATTCACGAGGTGCGGCGGTAGGCTTCACCACCTCATGGTTCGGTCGATCGCCCTGAACCATTCGCGCGTCGCGGCCTCGCGGGCGGCTGCGTCCTGGCGATTTAACGCCCTGCGCTGGCCGGGGAAGGTGTCTCGGGCAGCAATCCAGCGCTCGATGAAGCGCATCGCCTGTTCTTTGCTGCCGCGATGCATAACGTTGATACGCGTTTCGCCCCAGCTCAAACACACGTTCGCGGGCTGGCCCCGCTCCGGGTCGGGCGGGTTGTAGATCGCGACGACCCGTGCGTTGTACATCAACAGCGGGCTTCGGGGGTGCCGGCCCAATGGCAGGCGGCGTGGAGGCGAGGTCGGGGCATGGGCGAAGAATGCGCTGGAAGGCGTTCATAGCTTGAGACGCGCTGCAAGACCTGTATGGCCCGGCCCAGGATCCGCATCGTCGGCCCTAGTAGCGTCCGATCGTCAAGGTGGCACAAAAAAGCCCCGGTTTCCCGAGGCTTGGTGATATCTCAATGCGCAGTAACTATCCGCCGCGCTGGCTCAAAAGCTGGAGAGCGCTCGGAGCTTCTTGGATCCCGTCGACGTCGGCTGCGGGGGCGCCGTCTGCGTCCTTCGCTCCGTTGCCGCCTGGGCGAACTGGTAGGCGCGCTCCACCTGGCTGAGGATGCCCATCTGGCTCTGGGTCCGGTTGGTCGCCGCCGTCTGGCAATTGCCCCGCGCCATCAGCTGGATCAACTTGTTCATTATCGTCACCTGTCTCGGGCGTGTTCAGAATAGAGAAATCAACGAGGTCGACCAGCGACCCTTGGTCCGCAAGGAGCGTCCAAACCACATTAACGAAAGCCTGTTCAGGCAATGTGAGTGGCCCAACCCTATGGAAAAGGGTGGTAGCCTCCTTCCGGTCGATTACGAAGCTATGCGACGGGTAATCGTGGATGAGAGAGTTTAGAGCATCGTCCTTAAGGTTCCGCGAATAGGTGTTCAGGCGCGTCCCGTACTCAGAGGCGATCCGTGTGGCACGCTGCAGTTCGCCTAAGCGCAGGGGGTCAACCTGGTTCAGCAGGGGCTCGGCAATGGCGGCGCCAATATGAGCAGCCATCTCCGCCGCAAGCTTCGTCGATAGCCCCATTCGCCGGGCCTCTTTGAGCATGCTGTGGTACCCCCAGCGAACATGCTGGCTCACCATGCCCAAGGCCTCGGTGATGTCCAGGCCGGAGCTTCGCTCTTGCAGCTCCGAACCCTTGAACACTTGAACGTCTAGCGGACCCAACTCGCCCCGGTCGCCGATCGCAAGCTCATCGGCCGCAATGGCCACCAACGTGCCGGCGCTCTTACACCAGCTTGGTACTGCGACGCGGAGATTGTCCTTGTAGTAATGACGAAGGCACCGCGCAATGCGGTAGCCACCATCTGGGTCGCCCCCGTATGTAGTAAGAAATAGGGTGGCTGCGGGCTTCTTGGCGACCGACGCGAGCTTATCGCTGAGTTGCGCATGCAGCTCTCGCGTAATCGCGCTGGAGATGACGATGTAGTCCCGCTCGGGATCGGCCCCATAAAGCGCCGCCACGGCGTCTCGATAAGCTTCGTTCATTCTTCCCCTGGTCCCCTGGCCATCCTGGCCTGGCGCGATCATAAGGGTTTGCGGCACCCGGTGCACGTAGGGGAGCTCCTGACGACGGCAGGGGGAGGCCTGGCCCGAAGGCACGGGGGCTTCCTCAAAATTCTGCAGTCTGACTAGTTAAATCAATCGCATACGCTCGATGGTTCCGTAATATTATTGATGCTAAGCCATTGAAGTCAAACCACAATTCGCCTGCCTTCTAAGCCGGCGGTTACAGGTTCGAGTCCTGTCGGGCGCGCCAACCGGATCCAGGGGATTCTGCTCCGGCAGCCGGAACGTTAAGTAAAGTTACTGACCTGCGTAGAAGTACGCTGGCTGGCCACGCCGGTGGTCGCGACACTTGCGGTTTGCCCCCTCGTGCGGGAGCCGTGCAATGAATTCGATCGACATCGGCGGGCAGAACACCGGCACTCGCAGCAGGGAAGCGCCCGGCGGCACCGCGCCATGCGTCTGCAACGAAGCGGGGGCCAGCCATGGATAGCATCGCCACCCTCAAGCTGTTGGTCGTCCTCAGCGTGTTCCTCAACGTGCTGGCACTGGCGTTGCAGGCGCGCGGGCAGGACGTGTTCTACATGTTCAAGCACTGGCGCCTCGGCGTGCGCGCCTTCGTCGCGATGTTCGTCGTCGTGCCGCTGGTGGCCATCGTGTTGGTCACCGGCTTTCCGTTCAGGCGCGAGGTGGAGATCGCGATCCTGCTGTTGTCGGTCTCGCCGGTGCCGCCGTTGCTGCCGAAGAAGCAGCTCAAATCGGGCGCGGAGGGACAGTACGCCACGGGCTTGCTGGTGGGCGCCACGCTGGTCTCGCCGCTGGTGGCCTTGGTCGGGCTGCATGTGTTCGGGCTGATCTTCGGCGCCCAGGCAAGCCTCTCCCTCGCCAACCTCGCCCTGACCCTGGTGATGACGATCATCGCGCCCCTGCTGCTCGGGCTGGGCGTGCAGAAGCTGTTGGGGGAGCGCGCGCAGCGCGTCGCCGAGGTCCTGGGCAAGGCCGCCGGCCTGTTGCTGGTGCTGTGCGTCGTGGTGCTGCTGGTGATGATCCTGCCGGTCATCGGGCGCTTGATCGGCGAAGGCACGATCCTGGCCCTGGCCAGCATGATCGTCGCCGGCCTGCTGGCGGGCCATGTGCTCGGCAGCGGCACGTCGGGCGACCGCACCGCGCTTTCGCTGGCGGCGGCCACGCGCCACCCGGGCGTGGCCATGGGGATTGCCGCGACCAACTTTCCGCACGAAAAGTCGGTGCTGGTCGCCATCCTGGTCTACGTGCTGCTGGCGGTGGTGATCGCCATTCCCTTCCTCTGGCTGCGCCGGCGAAGTGCCCCTGCCTGACGTCGAAGCTTGCCAGTCCAGGAAATGGGCATGTCGAAACCGCGCCACAGCTGCTGTAGGGCTGGCCTGGGTCTTCGCAGGCAGCGCGGCGCGGCCAGTTGCGCCGTCCGCGCGCCGGCGTGCGGAGCGGATGTTGAGTCGCGCGGGGTCCGTCGCCGGGGCGCGGCGCTTGCAATCCGCGGCCGTGTCCTGAAAAATAGCGGACTTGCTTCGGCACCGGGCTCGCCCGTCGCCGGAACGGTTTCAGTGGTGGCTGTAGCTCAGTTGGTTAGAGTACTGGATTGTGATTCCAGTGGTCGGGGGTTCGAATCCCCTCAGCCACCCCACTGATTCAACCTGACGCTTCGCAGGGTGTTGCAACGAAGCAAAAGCGCATTTATCATGTGCGACCTGTTTCAGGGCCGTTAGCTCAGTTGGTAGAGCAGTTGACTCTTAATCAATAGGTCCAAGGTTCGAATCCTTGACGGCCCACCAATTAAAACAGCCACTTAGCGCAAGCCAAGTGGCTGTTTTTCTATGCGCGGGGTGTCGTATTGCGTGTATGCGCTAGCGCTCGCCTCTCGCACTTTCTCCTAATTTGCTATAAAAAGTGTATGTTCTTTTATAGCAAACTCCCATGAAGCTCCCGGTTCCTCCGCCTCATCTGGACACCTTGTTCGCCACCACCCCGGCTGACAAGGCGTACGAGCTGTTCAGCAGGAACATCGGTCCGGAAATTGCCGGCGCCTACGAGCATTGGGACAAGGTAAGGCACCGTACGCCGCCGGAAGGGCTGTCGTCCGAACTGTGGTGGTTTGCCATCAAGCTCAAGCGGCAGGGCCTCCGCCGGCCTCTGCCCCTGCTGGACAAGTCGCATATGCCTTTCATGGTGTCCATCACGGACACGATGCAGCGCCAACTGCACTTCATTGACCGGGAAGCTGCGGGCGCCATCAAGGGCATGGAGGAAAGTGGTGGCCAGAACCGCTTTCTGATCCGCAGCCTGATCGAGGAAGCCATGACCTCCTCGCAGCTCGAAGGTGCGGCCACCACGCGTGCGGTCGCCAAGGAGATGCTCGCCACGGGCAGGCAGCCGCGGGATCAATCCGAACGGATGATCCACAACAATTACGTAGCCATGAACATGATCCGCGAGCGCGGCAAGCGGCCGATCACGCCCGAGGAAATCATCGAGCTGCACAGCATTCTTACCGACGGCACGCTCGAGGTGGCTGCAGACTGTGGGCGACTTCGCACCGCCGAAGACAACGTCGTGGTCTACGACCGTGGATCACCTCCGACGCTGCTCCATGTGCCCCCACCCGCCGAGGAAATCCCCAACCGGTTGCGGCAGCTGTGCCAGTTCGCCAATGACGGTCAAAGCGAAGAATTCGTCCATCCCGTCGTGCGCGCCATCGCCGTTCATTTCATGATCGGCTACGACCATCCTTTCGTCGACGGCAACGGCCGCACGGCCAGGGCCTTGTTCTACTGGGTGATGATGAACGAAGGCTATTGGCTGACCGAATACCTGTCCATCTCCAGTGTGCTCAAGAAGCACCCCGGCAAGTATTTGCGCGCCTATCTGTACACCGAAAGCGACGATCGGGACCTGAGCTACTTCCTGTCACAACAACTCGAAGCCATCGAGCAGTCCATCCAGGCGCTGCACGACTACATTCGGCGCAAGCAAGCCGCCGACCGCTCCGCGCGCAAGGTGTTGCGTGGCGCCACCGTGGGGGGCGTCCACCTCAATCATCGGCAAAAAGCGCTGCTGGCCAATGCGCTCAAGGACCCCGAGCGCGCCTACACCGTGGCCAGCCACCAGGCCGCGCATACCATCACCTATCCAACGGCGTTGGGAGACCTCACCGGCTTGGTCAGCGCCGGGTTGATGATGCGGGAGCGCGCCGGGAAGGCTTTCGACTACTGGCCGGTAGCCGATCTGAGCGCGCGGTTGTCGGATTGAGGGGCGCGTCAGGAAGGGGCGCGCGCAGGGATAGGGCGGCAGTCGGGCGCTTACGAATCAATGGCTTGCGGAGAATTTCCAGGAAAATGCACGTAAGCCCTGGTTTCGCGGCCTCGATGCCCAGCCAATTGCGCGCCGCCTCGGCGGCGCTTTTTCTTTGCGGGCGGCCCTGCAACAATGCCCCCGCACCCCCGCAACGCGGATGGGCTGCCGGGCGAAAGTGGCGGAATTGGTAGACGCACCAGATTTAGGTTCTGACGCCGCAAGGCGTGGGGGTTCGAGTCCCCCCTTTCGCACCACCCCAGTCCCCGCGGCGGCCGCTGGCAGCGGCCGCCGGAATCGGCGAAACTAGCCGGCTCGGGCATTCCGTGTCCTTTTTCCCAACCCGCTCAATCATTCGTGCCGACCGGAGGCTGGTCGGTGGCAGGAGTCAACATGCAAGCTTCGATCGAATCCACCGGCAACCTGGAACGCCGCCTGACCTTCACCCTGCCGGAGGAGCGCCTGGAGTCCCATATCGGCGGTCGCCTGCGCGAGATCGCGCGTACCGCGCGGATCAAGGGTTTCCGCCCGGGCAAGGTGCCGGCCAAGGTGATCGAGCAGCGCTATGGGCCGCAGGTGCGCGCCGAGGCGCTGGATGGCTTGCTGCGCGAAACCTTCGATTCGGCGGTCCGCGAGCATTCGCTGCGCCTGGCCGGCAACCCGCGCATCGACAAGGCGGGCGAGGGCGAATTCGACTTCGTCGCCACCTTCGAGGTGGTGCCGGAGTTCGGCGAGATCGACGTGGCCAAGCTCAACGTGATCCGCCACACGGCCGAAGTCAGCGATGCCGACATCGACCAGATGATCGAGAACCTGCGCCTGCAGCGCCGGACCTGGCAGCCGGTGGCGCGTGGCGCCCAGGCCGGTGACCTGGTCGCGCTGGAAACCTGGTCGCAGGCCGGCGACGAGCGCCTGCCGGCCGAGGGCGTGGAGCGTGGCTCCAGCGTGCTGGGCTCGGGCGTGATGTTCGACCAGATCGAAAAGGGCCTGGAAGGCCTGGCCAAGGGTGAGGAAAAGACCCTCAGCGTCGACTTCCCGGCCGACTGGCGCGTGCCGCAGCTGGCCGGCAAGACCGTCCAGGTGCACGTGAAGGCGGTCGAGGTCTCCGAGCCGCTGCTGCCGGAGGTCAACAAGGAGTTCATCAAGAGCTTCGGCGTGAAGAACGGCGAGGTCGAGCAGTTCCGCTCGGACATCCGCTCGAACCTGGAGCGCGAGCTCAAGGGCGCGCTGATGAACCGCCTGCGTCGCGAGGTCGGCGAGCAGTTGATCGCCGCCTACGCCCACGTCGAGCTGCCGCCGCGCCTGGTCGAGGCCGAAGCGCGCAACATGCTGATGCAGCAGGTGGAGCAGATGCGCCGTGCCGGCCGTGACCCCGGCCAGCCGCCGGCCGATGCCCACCAGGGCTTCATGGACGCGGCCGCCAAGCGCGTGCTGGTCGGGCTGCTGGTGGGCGAGGTCGCCCGCACCAACCAGCTGCGCCTGGAGCCCAAGCGCGTGAACGAGACCCTGCGCCTGATCGCCTCCACCTACGAGGAGCCGGAGCAGGTCATTGAGATGTACCGCAACGACCCCCAGTTGATGGGGAGTCTGCAGAACCGGGTGATGGAGGAGCAGGTGATCGACTGGATCGCCGAGCGCGCCCAGCACACCGTGCAGCCGATGTCGTTCCAGGAAGCGATCCGCAATTGACCCGGTGCCGGCGCAGGTCGGTGCCACAACAGGAAGACCGATGAGCATTGAGACCAAAGCCCTGAACCTGGTGCCGATGGTGGTCGAGCAGACCAGCCGCGGCGAGCGCGCCTACGACATCTATTCGCGCCTGTTGAAGGAGCGACTGATCTTCCTGGTCGGACCGATCGACGACCACGTGGCCAACGTGGTCATCGCCCAGTTGCTGTTCCTGGAAGCGGAAAATCCGGAAAAGGACATCAGCATCTACATCAACTCGCCGGGCGGCGTGGTCACCGCCGGCATGGCGATCTACGACACCATGCAGTACATCAAGCCGGACGTGAGCACGATCTGCGTCGGCCAGGCGGCGAGCATGGGCGCCCTGCTGTTGGCGTCGGGCGCGGCCGGCAAGCGTTACGCGCTGCCCAATTCGCGCGTGATGATCCACCAGCCGCTGGGTGGCTTCCAGGGCCAGGCCACGGATATCGACATCCACGCCCGCGAGATCCTGACCCTGCGTTCGCGCCTGAACGAGGTGCTGGCCAAGCACACCGGCCAGTCGCTGGAGACCATTGCGCGCGATACCGAGCGCGACAACTTCAAGAGCGCGGTCGATGCCCAGGCCTATGGCCTGGTCGACCAGGTGCTGGAGCGTCGTCCGGACGAGTCGATCCAGCCGGCTTGATCGCCTGTTCGCGCCCGCCACGGCAAGGATTTCCAGGCAAAACCCGCGGGGTCGGGGTCGGACTTTTGTCCCCCCGGCCCTGTGCTATTCTCGAATCGAACCCCCGTTTACCGGGTGGGGTAACTGGGTAACAGAAGCATGAGCGAAGACCGCCAAGGTCGTTCCGGCGACAGCACCAAGATTCTCTACTGCTCGTTCTGCGGCAAGAGTCAGCATGAGGTCCGCAAGCTGATCGCGGGCCCAAGCGTGTTCATCTGCGACGAGTGCGTGGAGCTCTGCAACGACATCATCCGCGAGGAGCTGGAAGAGAAGGCGCAGTCGGCGCGTTCGAGCCTGCCCAAGCCGCGCGAGATTCTCGAGGTGCTCGACCAGTACGTGATTGGCCAGAACCGGGCCAAGCGCACCCTGGCCGTGGCCGTGTACAACCATTACAAGCGGATCGAGAGCCGGCAGAAGAACGACGACGTCGAGCTGGCGAAGTCGAACATCCTGCTGGTCGGCCCGACCGGCTCGGGCAAGACGCTGCTGGCCGAAACACTGACGGAGCTGCTCAACGTGCCGTTCACCATTGCCGATGCCACCACGCTGACCGAAGCCGGCTATATTGGCGACGACGTGGAAAACATCATACAGAAGCTGCTGCAGAAGTGCGACTACGACGCCGAGAAGGCGCAGCAGGGCATAGTCTACATCG
>Ga0160471_100071_pt1 | contig 90678 bp, 83 predicted proteins | sample HID1973K_E11MG_FD_108268 | JGI IMG/M metagenome (GOLD analysis project Ga0160471, IMG submission 108268) | Enriched mosquito-associated microbial communities from UW Madison campus, WI, USA - HID1973K_E11 MG | ecosystem: Host-associated > Arthropoda: Insects > Digestive system > Unclassified ... | reverse complement strand
GATCCAGCACCGCGCGCCCATCGAACCAGCCCAGCGATGTCTGCGGTGCATGCAGCACCTCGACCACGCGCGCCAGCGGCAGGGCGTAGACATGCTCGCCGGCCTGCACCAACAACGTCGGCAAAATCGCCAGCGTCAGCGGCACGCGGATCATGAAGCGACTACCGCGGCCCAGTTCGGACTGGATCTGGATGGTGCCGCTCAGCTCACGAATGCGCGACTGCACCACGTCCATGCCGACGCCGCGGCCGGAGATGTCGGTGACTTCGGCCTTGGTCGAGAAGCCCGGCAGGAAGATCAGGTGCAGGCATTCGTCGGTGGTCAGGCGCGCGGCGGCTTCGATGTCGATCAAGCCCTTTTCGCGGGCCTTCTCGCGCAAGCGCTCGGGGTCGATGCCGGCGCCGTCGTCCTGTACTTCGATGCTGACGTAGTCGCCTTCCTGCTGCGCCGACAGGCGTACGTGGCCGCTGCGCGGTTTGCCGGAGGCTTCGCGCAGGGCAGGGGATTCGACGCCGTGGTCGATCGCGTTGCGCACCAGGTGCACGAGCGGGTCGGCCAGGGCTTCGACCAGGTTGCGGTCCAGTTCGGTCTCGGCGCCGATCAGCTCCAGCTCTACTTCCTTCTGCAGCGAGCGGGCGACGTCGCGAGCGACCTTGGGAAAGCGCGAGAACACCTTGCCGACCGGCTGCATGCGCGTGCGCATCACCGCCGATTGCAGGCGCGCGGTGGCGATGTCCAGCGTGCTGACCGCGCGGTCGAGTTCTTCGTCGCGCAGGCGCGCGCGCAGGGTCTTGAGGCGGTTGCGCGAGAGCACCAGTTCGCCGATCAGGTTGACGATCGCATCCAGGCGTTTGGTGTCTACGCGGACGGTTTGTTCGACTTCGGCCGGCTTGGTGGCCGGCGGCGCGGGTGCGGGTTTCGGGGGCGCCGGGACTCGGGACTCGGGACTCGGGACTCGAAGCGCGGTCGCGCCCGGAGGCGCGTCGCCATGTAGCTGGTCGAGCAGCGCTTCGAATTCATCCTCAAGGCTCAGATTCTCTCCGCCCGCGGCAACCGCCTTTCCGAGTCCCGAGTCCCGAGTCCCGAGTCCCGCCCCCCCAGCCGCATCGAACTGCGCAATCAACGACGCCGGCGCATGCTTCGGCTCGCGCCCGGCCCCGACCGCATCGAGCATGTCCTGCAGGTAGTCCAGCGACTGCTGCGCGGCATCGAAATGCTGCGCCAACAGGTGTACTTCGCCCGAGCGTGCCTTGCCCAAGGTGTCTTCGGCGGCGTGGCACAGTTCGACCATGGCGTGGATCGCCAGGAAGCCGGCGCCGCCCTTGAGGGTGTGGAAGCCGCGGAACACGGCGTTGAGCTGATCGCTGTCGTCGGGCGACTGCTCCAGCGACACCAGCTGTTCGCCGAGGCGGTCCAGGATCTCCTGGGCCTCGACGATGAAATCGGCGGCGATGTCGTCCGGCACGGCACTCATGGTTACAGCCCCAGCTCCGACAACAGGTCGTCGGCGTCGATCTGCGACACCGCATGGCGGTCGAGCCCGGCCACCACCGGACCGGCCAGGCCGTCCGTGTCGCGCGGCGTTTCCTTGGGCGGCAGGCCGAGCGCGCCGAAGCCTTCGTGCACGCGGCGCACGATGCCGGCGACGCGGCGGATGATCTGCCCGGTCAGGTCCTGGAAGCTCTGGGTGAGCGCCATTTCGGTGAGGTTGTGGCGGATTTTCTCCAGGATCTCGCCCTGCGCCGCATCCAGGCCGCCGGTCGCCAGCTGGTCGGCCAGTGCGCGGCATTCCTCGGCCAGGTCGAGCGTGCGGTGGCTGGCCTGTTCGGTCATCGCCACGACGTGGTCCAGGCGCGCGCAGGCGTCGTCGAGTTCGCCGGCTTCGCTCGGCACGGTCGGCAATTCGCCCAGTGCCTGGCCGAGCTCGCGCGCCAGGCGGCTCAGGCCCTGCATCATCGGGCGCGTGCGCCAGGCGGCCAGGGTGTCGACTTCACGGCGCCACGCGGTCTCGTCGCCGCTTTCCAGTGCGTCGAGAGCGCCCTGCAGGCGTTCGATCAGCAGCCGGCGTTCTTCCTGGGGGGCGAGGGCGGTATGCATCAGGCGGTCGCCGTCAGTCGTTCGAAGATCTTGCCGAGCTTCTCTTCCAGCGTCTGCGCGGTGAACGGCTTGATGATGTAGCCGTTCACGCCGCTCTGCGCCGCTTCGATGATCTGCTCGCGCTTGGCCTCGGCGGTCACCATCAGCACCGGCAGCGTGCGCAGCTTCTCGTCGGCGCGGATGGCCTTGAGCAGTTCGATGCCGGTCATGCCCGGCATGTTCCAGTCGGTGACGACGAAATCGAACGGGCCAGCGCGCAGTGCGGCCAGCGCGCTGTTGCCGTCCTCGGCCTCGGCGGTGTTGGTGAAGCCCAGATCGCTCAGCAGGTTCTTGACGATGCGACGCATCGTCGAGAAGTCGTCGACTATGAGGATCCGCATGTTTTTGTTCACGGTGGTGCTCCTACTTCTTTAGAAAACGGGACTCGGGACTCGGGACTCGGGACTCGGAAGAGCAGATGGTCGCGAGCTGGCGCGTTTCCTGCCTCCGATGGGCTCTGGAGCCTGCCGTTCGCGCGGCCTGCTTTTGCGAGTCCCGAGTCCCGAGTCCCGCCCAACTCACTCATCCACCATCCCCGCATCAGCCAGCTCAAAGGCCTTCAACCGCCCACGCAACCGCACCACTGCCTGGCCATGGATCTGGCACACGCGCGATTCGCTCACGCCGAGCACCGCGCCAATTTCCTTCAGGTTCAATTCCTGCTCGTAGTACAGCGACAGCACCAGTTGCTCGCGCTCGGGCAGCAGGCCGATCGCCTTGCCCAGTTCGCGGCCGAACTCGCCGCGCTCGAACAGCTGCTGCGGGTTGGGGCCGCCGCGGGCGACGGTGTCCAGTTCGCCGTGGTCTTCGACCCGCGATTCCAGGCTCAGCACCTGGCCGCGCGCGGCGTCTTCCATCAGCCGCAGGTATTCGGGCAGCGGCATGTCCATGGCGGCGGCCACTTCGGTGGCGGCGGCGGCACGGCCGGTGCTCTGCTCGATCTTGCGGATCGTCGCGGCGGCATCGCGTGCGCGGCGGTGGACCGAGCGCGGCACCCAGTCGCCACGGCGGATCTCGTCGATCATCGAGCCGCGGATGCGGATCGAGGCGTAGGTCTCGAAGGAGGCGCCCTGGTCGGCGTCGTAGGAACGCGAGGCTTCGATCAGGCCGATCATGCCGGCCTGGATGAGGTCGTCGATCTCCACGCTGGCGGGCAGGCGCGCGGCCAGGTGGTGGGCGATGCGGCGCACCAGGTCGGCGTGCTGGGTGACCGCGTCGGTGGCATCGCCGGCGCGCTGGACGGCGCGGTATTGCGCGGCCGCGTTCATGCCGCCACCCCGCGCTGGATGATGCGCTCGACGAAGAACTCGACGTTGCCACGCGCCGCGGTCGGCGCCTGCCAGCGCGAGGTGCGGCGGGCGATCTCGGCGATGGCCTGGGCCGACGGGCTGCCCGGGTAGGCCTTGATCACCGGCTGCTGGCGCTGCACCGACAGGCGCAGCCAGTCGTCCTGCGGTACGTGGCCGAGGTAGTTGAGCGAGACGTCGCCGAGGAACTTCTCGCACACGCGCGCGAGCTTGTCGTACAGCAGCCGGCCTTCGTTGGGGTCGCGCACCATGTTGGCGACGATCTGCAGCCGGTCCACGCCGCGCTCGCGCGAGAGCACCTTGATCAGGGCGTAGGCGTCGGTGATCGAGGCCGGCTCGTCGCAGACCACCACCACGGTGGCCTTGGCGGCCTGGCAGAAGGTCAGCACGCTGTCGGTGATGCCGGCGGCGGTGTCGATGACCATCACGTCCAGGTCGCGCTCGAGCTCGGAGAACACGTTGACCAGGCCCACGTGCTGGGCCGGCGCCAGTTCGGCCATGTGCCGGCGGCCGGAGGCGGCGGGCACCACCAGCACGCCGCCGGGGCCTTCCAGCAGCACTTCTTCCAGCGTGCAGCGGCCGGCGATGAGGTCGGCCAGGGTGAACTTCGGCGACAGGCCGAGCACCACGTCGAGGTTGGCCAGGCCGAGGTCGGCGTCCAGCAGCAGCGTGCGCTTGCCCATGTCGGCCAGCGCCACGGCCAGGTTGGCCGAGAGGTTGGTCTTGCCGACGCCGCCCTTGCCGCCGGTCACGGCAATGGTCCGCACCGGGCCCAGGGGCTCGCTGCGGGTTGCCGTCAGGGGGAAGGCGTTGGTCAGCTTGGCGTATTCACGCGACGGCATGGTTCTGCTCCGGAGTACAGGGCTTATCGGCAGCGCGGCGCAAATCTTCAAGGCGCAGCACCAGGCTGGCCGCGTTGGCACGGTGGAGGTCGTCGGGTACCCGCTGTCCGTCGGTGACCCAGGTGATCGGCAATTGGTGGTCCACGACCACGGACAGGGCGCTGCCGAAGCGGCCGGTCTCGTCGAGCTTGCTCAGCACCACGCCCTGCGGACGGGCGGCGGCGAAGCGGCGCACCACTTCGTCCAGGTCGGCGAAGTGGGCATTGGCCGGCAGCACCAGCAGCGAGGTCACCTGGCGCGCGCCGCGCAGCCAGTTGAGCTGGGCGGCCAGGGCGCGGTCGCGCTGGCCCATGCCGGCGGTGTCGATCAGCACCAGCTTGTAGTCGGCCAGGCGTTCGAGCAGTTCGATCAGGCCATGGTCGCTGTCGGCCTCGTGCACGGCGATGCCGAGCTGTCGGCCGTAGCTGTAGAGCTGTTCGCGGCCACCGACGCGCTGGGTGTCGGTGGTGACCAGGGCCACGTCGCGCGGCGCGTGTTCGGCGGCGAAGCGCGAGGCGAGCTTGGCAATGGTGGTGGTCTTGCCGGCGCCGGTGGGGCCGACCAGGGCGATCACGCCGCCGGTCTGCAGCGGGTCGATCGGGGCGATCGGCAGGCGCTTGGACAGCAGCCCCAGCATCAGCCCGCGGCCGCGGTGCAGCTCGGTTTCCGGCGGGATCTGCAGGGCGATGTCGCGGGTCAGGCCGGCGTCGAAGCCGTAGTCGTCCAGCAGCTCCAGGGCCTGGGCGCGCACCGGCGAGCCGCGCAGGCGCTCGTCGGTGAGGCGGTTCATCTCGCGCTCGATCATCTGCCGCATCAGCGCCAGTTCGTCGCGCAGCTGCGCCAATTGTTCGTCGCTCTGCGGCGCCGGCACGGCGGCGATGGCGGGGATGGCCGGGACTTCAATGGCCAATGGTGCCGGTGCGGCGATGGCGGGCAGGGAAGTGGCCAGGTCGAAATCGGTATCGGCATCGCGCGGTGCGCGCGGCGGCTTGGCGGCGGCCGGGGGCGGTGCCGGCGAAGGCGTGGCGCTCGCGGCGGGCGCGGCGGCCTGTGCGAAGGTGGCGAAGATTTCTTCCGGAATGCCGGTGGTGTCGGGCCTGGGCGAAGGCGCCAGCGGCGGCGGCACGTCGAACACGGCGCGCTGGCCGCTGCTGGCCGTTGCGCGGACCGGCTGGCGCTCGGACATGGCGGCGATCATCGCCTCGGCGGCCGAAGGCCCGCGCCGGCTGGCGGCAGCCATCGGGGCGGCGGTCGCGGCGGCGGGCAGGCGGATCTCCGGCATGCCGGCGTTCGCACTCTTTTGTTCGGCACGGGCGTTGTCGAGCGCGCGCATCACCAGCTCTTCGTCGTAGTTGCTGGCGGCGACGATCTCCACGCCTTCCTCGGTACGCCGGTTGGACAGGATCACTGCATCCGGGCCGTGCTCTTCGCGCACCAGGCGGAAGGCGGTGCGCATGTCGGGGGCGACGAAGCGTTTGATTTTCATGGGGTGCGGGACTCGGGGCTCGGGACTCGGGACGCGGCTACGGCCTCATTGCTGAGTGCGGGCCAGCCTGTTCGTGCGTTCGGATCGATGTTCATCTGCTACCCCATGTCCTGAATGTCTAAGCGCTTCGAGTCCCGAGTCCCGAGTCCCGGCCTAATCCCGAGTCCCGTCCTTCAACTGATCGTTCCCACCAACTTCAACCGCTTGTCCTCCGGCACTTCGCCGTAGGCCAGGACCGACAGCGAGGGCACGCTGTGGCGGACCAGGCGGGCCAGGGCGGCGCGAACCGGACCGGGCACCAGCACCACCGCCGGCTCGTTGCGTGCTTCCTGCTTGCCGACGCAATCGGCCAGGCTTTGGTGCAAGCGTTCGGCCAGGCCGGGCTCCAATGCGATGCCGCCGGCGCCCTGGGTGGAGTCCTGCAAGACCCGTTCCAGTTGCGGCGCCAGGGTGAACACCGGCAGCTCCGCCGACATTCCGGCGATCTCCTGGACGATGAAGCGGCCCAGCGAGCTGCGCACCGCGGCGGTGAGTGCGGCCGGGTCCTGGCTGTGCGGGGCGTGTTCGACCAGGGCCTCGACGATCTTGCGCAGCTGGCGGATCGGGATGCGCTCGACCAGCAGGTTCTGCAGCACCCGCACCACCACCGACAGCGGCAGCGCCTTGGGCGTGAGGTCTTCGACCAGCTTGGGCGCGGTCTTGGCCAGCGTGGCCATCAGCTGCTGGACTTCCTCGTGCCCCAGCAGTTCCGGCGCGTGTTCGCGGATCAGGTGCGACAGATGCGTGGCGACCACGGTGGCCGGGTCGACCACGGTGTAGCCGATGGATTCGGCATGGGCGCGCTGGTGCGGCTGGATCCACACCGCGTCCAGGCCGAACGCCGGGTCCTTGCCGGGGATGCCGTCGAGCGCGCCCAGCGCGCCGCCCGGGTCCAGCGCCAGTTCGCGGTCGGGGTGGATCTCGGCGGTGGCCACCGGCACGCCGTGGACCAGCAGGCGGTAGGCGGTGGCGCTGAGTTCGAGGTTGTCGCGGATGTGCACCGGCGGGATCAGGAAGCCGATGTCCTGGGTGAGCTTGCGCCGCACGCCCTTGATCCGCGCCATCAGCTCGCCGCCCTGGGCCTTGTCGACCAGCGGGATCAGCCGGTAGCCCACTTCCAGGCCGAGCGGATCGATCGGGCGCAGTTCGTCCCAGCTCAGTTCGGCGTTCGGCGCGGCGGCGGCGGGCGAACCCGGCGTGCCGTTGCGGTTGGCCGCCTCGGTGCCGGCCGCCGGTTCGGCGGCGGCACGCTTGTGCAGCTTCCAGGCGAGGAACCCCAGGATCAGCGCCAGCGTCAAAAAGGCGACGTTCGGCATGCCCGGCACCAGGCCGACCAGGCCGAGGATGCCGGCGGCCACCGCCAGCGCGCGGTGCTGGCCGAAGACCTGGCCGATCATCGCCTGGCTCATGTCCTGCGCGCGCGAGGCGCGGGTGACCAGCATGGCCACCGCCGAGGACACCAGCAGCGCCGGCAGCTGGGCCACCAGGCCATCGCCGATCGACAGCAGCGTGTAGGTCGAGGCGGCATCGCTGAAGGCCATGCCATGCTGCAGCATGCCCACGCCCAGGCCGCCGACCAGGTTGATGAAGAGGATCAGGATGCCGGCCACCGCATCGCCGCGGATGAACTTGCTGGCGCCGTCCATCGCGCCGTAGAAGTCGGCTTCCTCGCGCACTTCCTCGCGCCGGGCCTTGGCTTCCTCGCGGGTCAGCAGGCCGGCGTTGAGGTCGGCGTCGATAGCCATCTGCTTGCCGGGCATGGCATCGAGGATGAAGCGCGCGGTCACTTCCGACACGCGGCCGGCACCCTTGGTGATGACCACGAAGTTGATGATGGTCAGGATCGCGAAGACCACGATGCCGACCGCGTAGTTGCCGCCGATCACGAACTCGCCGAACGCGGCGATCACCTTGCCCGCCGCGTCGTGGCCGCCCTGGCCGTGCAGCAGGATCACGCGGGTGGAGGCCACGTTCAGGGCCAGGCGCAGCATCGTGGTCATCAGCAGCACGATCGGGAAAATCGTGAATTCCAGCGGCCGCTGCACGTAGACCACCGCCAGCAGCACCATCAGCGAGATGGCGATGTTGAAGGTGAACAGCGCATCGAGCACCGGCGCGGCCAGCGGCACCACGACCATGGCCAGCATCGCCAGCACCACCAGCGGCGCGCCGAGGCCGCCGCGGATCAGCTCCATCATCCGCCGGGCATTCATCGGCTGGGCGCTCATGCCGTGCCCCCGGCCTTGCCGCCGAACTCATCGATCTCGATCGGCGGCACCGAGGGCATCGGCCCGCTGCGCCAGGAGCGCAGCTGGTAGACATAGGACAGCACCTGCGCAACGGCCGAATACAGTCTCACGGGAATTTCCTTGCCCAGTTGCGCTTCCCGATACAAGGCGCGTGCCAAAGGCGGTGCCTCGACGATCGCCACGCGGTGGCGCTCGCCGGCTTCGCGGATGCGGAAGGCCATTTCGTCGATGCCCTTGGCCACCACCACCGGGGCGCGCATCCTGCCGCCCTCGTACTTGAGGGCGACCGCGTAGTGGGTGGGGTTGACCAGCACGACGTCGGCGGTGGGTACCGCCTCCATCATCCGGCGCTGCGACAGCTGCATCTGCATCTGCCGGATACGGCCCTTGATCTCCGGGCTGCCCTCGCTTTCCTTCATTTCCCGCTTGATCTCCTCGCGGGTCATCTTCAGCTTCCGCAGCCAGTTCCACTTCTGGTACGGCGCGTCGATCGCCGCCAGCAGCGCCAGCGCCCCGGCGGTGGCCAGCAGCAGGCGCAGGGTGAAGCCCAGGCCATGGACAATGGCCGACTCCAGCGGCTGGGTCAGCAGGCTGCGCAGGCCGTCCAGGCCATGCAGGATCACCAGCGTGGCCGCACCGCCGACGAAGACCACCCGCAGCAGCGACTTCACCAGTTCGGCCAGGCTATGCCCGCCCCACAGGCGCTTGAGGCCGTTCATCGGGTTGAGCTTGTTGAGGTTGGGGGTGAAGGCCTTGCTGGAGAAGTGCAGGCCGCTCATGGCCAGCGGCGCGACGAGGCCGGCGAGCAGGCAGATGCCGGCCAGCGGCGCCACGACCCAGAGCAGGTCGATGAGCAGCCTGCCGAAATGGCCGAACAAGGTCTCCGGGTTGCGCCACAGGTCCGGCCCGGGCGTCAGCGCGGTCTCCATCCAGCCGCGCGCACCGGCCGCCAGCCCGCCGGACATCGCCATCAACGCGATCACCCCGGTGCTGAACACCGTGGCGGTGGCCAGCTCGCGCGACTGCGGGATGTTGCCCTGCTCGCGGGCTTCACGCAGTCGTTTGGCGGTGGGGAGTTCTGTGCGTTCGGCGCCGTCTTCGTTCTCGGACATGGTCGGGCAGGGGAGAGGCCTGCCCGATCACTGCAAGTACTGTGCCGAAGGTTCACCGGCGCCCGCGTTGCTGGCGCCTGCGACCTACCTTGGCGGGCTCATCTGCGCAATTCGCGGTGAGGCGAGGGACGATCCCCGCCACCTGATCCCTCGTGGTACTGGTATTCAAGCGTCACCCAGGAACCGCTCCCGCCACCACCTCCACGCCATTCGTAGACCCAGCGTTCGTGGGAGCCATCCGGGAGATCGTGGCCTACGTTGTAGCGTTCGCCGTTGACGCCGGACATGGGCAGCGGAAGCGGCGACAGTGCGGACGAGCGGGCCTGGAGTTGCGGGGAGTTCATGTCTGTCAGCCGCGCCTGACGGGTGACCGTGATTCGACCGGCCTTCAAGAGCGGCGGGTAGGCCGGCGAGACCATTTTTATCCATTCCAGGACCTGCGCGCTTTCCGCAGAGCCCGCTGGATAAGTGATCTGGCGGGTTACGTCGATTTGCTCGGCGGGCTTGGCGACCTGTGTCGACTGCCCTGCGGCGGGAAAGACGGTGAGCGTTCCGACGAATAAGCCCAAGCACGATGCACGCAAGGTTGAAAGTTGATGTGACATCTTTGTTCTTCCTCGATGGCTGGCGCGCGTGCTCGCGCCGTAGTGCGAACACGACCTTCGCTTTAGCGAAAACCGGCTGCACCTGCCTCCATCGACCTACGTGTCTATGTAACCGTGTGTAACCTGCGCAGGCCCAGGCCAATCGCGCATCGTTTCAGACCTGGGTGACGCCTTCGCCTTCCTCCAGCTCGATCCGGTTGCGCCCCTCGTGCTTGGCGCGGTACAGCGCCGCATCGGCACGGGCCAACAGCTGGCCGGTGCTTTCGCCTTCGCGGTACCAGGCCACGCCCAGCGAGCAGGTGACTTCCAGCACGTGCTCGTCCACCACGTAAGGCGTGCCGCAAATGGCGTCGTGGAGCGTGCGCAGGCGGGTGTGCGCCGTCCGCGAGAGCCCGGGCATGAGCGCCAGCAATTCCTCGCCGCCGTAGCGGCCGATCTGGTCGCCGCCACGCAGGCAGGCATCGAGCCGGCGGCCGACGCGCGCCAGTACCGCATCGCCGGTCAGGTGCCCGTACAGGTCGTTGATCTGCTTGAAGTAGTCCAGGTCGATCAGCACCACCGCCAGCGGCTCGTTGTCGCGGCGGGCGGCGGCCACGCAGATGGCCATGGCCTCCAGGATGCCGGCGCGGTTGAGCAGCCCGGTGAGTTCGTCGTGGGTGGCCTTGATCGCCAGCGCGGCCCGCGCCGTTTCCAGTTCCTGCTTTTCCCGTTCCAGTTCCTGGGTGCGTTCGGTGACCAGGCGCTCGAGCTCGCGTTCGCGCGCCAGCAAGCGGCTCACGCGCCAACGCAGCAACCCGAGCACGGCGGTGAAGGCCAGCACCACGTAGAGCAGTACCGCCAACGGACTGCGCCACCACGGCGGCAGCACCTCGAAGCTGAAATGCACGGTATTGCTGAGGTGGCGCTGGCGCACATCCTCGGCCTGGATCTCGAGCGTGTAACGGCCCGGCGCCAGGATCGGATACACCAGGTGGTCCAAAGGCGTGGTGATCCACTGGCCCGAGCTGTCGTTCATGCGGTAGCGGAACAGGATGCGGTCGCTGCCGCCGGCAGCGCCCGGCGTGGCCAGGTCGATGTCCAGCGGCTGCTCGGACCACAACAGCGAGGCGCCGGGCAGCACCGCGTGCTCGCCGCGGCGCAGGCGGGCGATCTCCAGCTGCAGCGGCTGCGGCGCGAACAGGGCGGCCGGATCGAAGACCCGGCTCAGGCCACGGCTGGAGCCGATCCAGACCGCGCCATCGCGGTCCTCGAAAAAGGCATTGGCCGAGGTGTCGTCCCACAGCAGGCCTTCGGCCTGGGTGACGCGGATCCAGCGCCCGTCGCGCAGCAGGTCGATGCCCTGGCTGCTGCCCAGCCACAGCCAGCCGCGGCTGTCGTGGCGCAGGATGTAGGGCATCACCCGCGATACCAGCGGGTCGTCCACCGCGCGCACGGTCAGGCGGTTGTGGGTTGGGTCGAAGCGGCCATGCCACAGGCCGGCATCGTTGAGCGAGAGCCAGATTTCGCCATCGGCGGCCAGCGACAGGCGCGAGAAATCCTGGCTCGGCAATGGCCCGGCCACCTCGACCTTGCGCCAGTGGCCATCGACGCGGCGGAAGATCCCCACGCCCGAGGCCATCCACAGCTGCCCGCCGGCATCGATGCGCGCATCGTCGAACGAGGCCACCGGCAGCTCGCGCTCGCGTTCGGCCTGGCCGGCGCCCGGCGCCAGGCGATAGACGCCGCGTCCGGTGACGATCCACAGCACGCCCTGCCGGTCGAACAGCAGGACGCGCACCCCCGCGGGCACCTCGGCGATATCGCGGGTCGCGCCATCGGCCGGATCGCGCCGCGCGATCATCCCCGACGAACGGCCCAGCCACACCGCGCCGTCCGGCCCGTTCACCAGGCTGGTGGTCTGTTGCAACGGCCGGCCGTCGGCCAGCGTCCACGGCTGCATCTGCTGTGAGCGCGGATCGAGCACATTGCTGCCGGCATCGCCGCCGACCAGCAACTCGCCTTGTCCGCTGCGCAGGATCGACCAGGTCGGCGCGCCGGCCAGGCCCTGGCTCTCGTCCCAATGCTCGATGCGGTCGTAGGCCAGCCAGCGCTGCACGCCCAACCCGCGCGTGCCGATCCAGAAGCGGCCATCGCGTTGCACCAGGATCGGCCCCACCAGCGGCGTGATGTCCACGCCCTGGCCGCGCGAGAACATGCGCCAATGATCGCCTTCCCAGCGCGCCAGCCCGCCGTTGGCGCGGGTGACCACGCGGCCGCGCGGATCCAGCGCCAGGTTGGTGGCGCCCGAGAGCATGGTGAAGCCGCCGCCGGGCGGCGCGGCATGGTCGATGAAGCGCTCGCGCCTGCGCGGCAGCGACAGGACATGGCCGCCGCCGCGCAGCCACAGCGCGCCATCGCGATCGCGCAGGATCGCCTGCCAGCGTTCCTGCGGCAGGTCCTGGGCGGCGCCCCACAGGGTAGTGCGGCCATCGGCCTGGATGCGGCACAACTGCGTTCCGCAGGCGGCCCACAGCAGCGGGCCTTCGGCCAGCAGCGCCTCGCCGATGGGCGGCAAGGCGTGTCCGTCCACATGCAGGGTCAGCGCCCGCGCCTGCCAATCGCCGGCCGCGGTGGGGGTGATGCGTACCAGTTGGCGATGGCTGACCGCGACCACGCCATCGCCCTGGGCGACCAGGGTGTTGCCGTTGTCCAACTGGATCGGCCGGCCTTGCCAGCGAACGTTCTCGAAGCGGCCGCCGCGGCGGACATATAGGCCGTTGGAGGTGCCGACCCAGAGCCGGCCGCCGGCGTCTTCGGTGATGGCGCGGATATAGATGCTGCTGATGCCCGCTTCGCTGCCAACGAAATGGAAGCGCTCGCGCTCATAGCGGTGCAAGCCGAGTTCGGTGCCGACCCAGAGCACGCCGTGGCGGTCTTCGTAGAGGGCGCTGATCGACAGGCCGAGCAGGCCTTCGGCCTGGGCGTAGGCGCGGAAGCTGTAGTTCTGTGCGGCCAGGGGGCGGGCCAGCAGTGAGAGCAGCACCAGGCAGGCCCATGCGCACGCGTGGACCGCCCGTGGACGGCGGTGTTCGCGCTGCTTGGCGGGCGGGTGCGTGGCGGGCATGCCGGCGCTGGCTCCAGGGCTGTGGCGAATCCTCCCCTAGGCTTCGTCCGCCATGTCTATCGGCCGGCTGCAACGAATCTGTAGCAATGGCGACGGCGGACTCCTACGAACTCCAGCGCATCAAACGGTGAGTTGGCGCGCCGCGTGCGAAGCAGCATCGAACGTCCGCTGGGCGGAAACCGTGCCGACGGCACAACGCCGTTACCGGCGATCTGGCCTCTGTCTCAAGCAGGAAGTCCGTAATTTTCATTAGATAAATCTCATTGCCACGTCCAATCGCCTTCCTTTTGTGGATTGGACTCCCCACTGCCGCGTTACTCAAAGGCGCGGGAAACGTCGGCGCCGCCTCGCGATGCGGATGCGCTCGCGCGCTTGCGGATCACATTATGCGAGTCACAAAAAGTGACGGGGATCATTTTGGACTATCTGCATAAATATGTTTCGTTTTCCATGCGCCTGCAACCATGGGTTGCAATAATGGCGACGGGGATCGTTGCTTCTTTATTGATGGATAAACAATCGGGATACCCATGAAAACTGCAAACTTATCTTGCGTCAGCCTCGGACTGTTCATCTTCTCGCTATCCGCCGCCGCATCCGAATACGCCGATGTGACGGATATAAAGCTCAAGACTCTAGCCACGCAAACATTCACGGAATTGGAGGGCCAGGACAATAACTCCAGCGCCCCTGTCAGGCCAGGTTCGGCAGCGCCGAAGGAGGATCCAATCGTTCAGATCAGCAGCAAATCCAGGGATGGAAAATGGATGCTGGGATCGGTAACGGAGATACTGTCCGATAGCCAGGAAGGCGCCCCGGATTCCAGGCATTTTCTGGCGAAAAACACGAATGGAGAATGGACAATCGGCATGGTGGGGGACGACAACTTCTACGATCTGCTGAGATCCGCTCCCGATGAGGTGGTTGGTGCAGACCTGCGCCGGGTGTTGGTACAGCAGATGGCTGCCGACCTGCCAGGAGGGAAAGACCCGTCCATTCAATCAGAAAGTGACGCGAACGATACCGGCTTGGGACTGCCTTACGCCATCGGTGCGGCCTGGTTTAGCGCAGGTATTCACGGTGACTCTGGCGCATCCAGGCCCTACAACTCCATCGATTTCGATGGCGGTGATGGCAGGGTGCTCGCGCCAGCCGATGGGGTATTTCAATTGACCTGCAGAAGAGGGCGCAGCGCGCTTGTCCACCTGACCCATGACAATGGACTCAAGACCACGTATTACCACATGACCAACCTTGCCAACATAAGTGATGGAGAGAAGGTGGAGCAGGGCACATACCTGGGAAGGATTGGGAACGAATTGCCATGCGGAGGGCGCTCAAGCGGCGCTCACGTTCACTTTTCGCTCTTGCAGGGTGCAAGGCAACTTGCCGTCAATAACAGGAAATTTGGTGGGTGGACATTTCGCGAAGGTGGCAGGGCATATAGCGGCTCTGCGGTTCGCAATGGCCGGCGAATAAGCTTTCCAGGCGGGACACTGGTCAATGATGGTCCTTCCGGGAGCACTTCCCGCATCAAGACAGACGCCAAAGGCACGGTGCGATGGGAGAGAGGGGCAAACATCCGGGAATCGCCTTCGGTGTCCTCTGCGCTTATTCGTACGGCACCCAAAGGGGAAGTGCTTTCCCTCAAATGCTACGCAGAAGGCGATTATTTCAATGGCCTGTGGGGTAGGACCAACTTGTGGTACCAGCTGGTCAGTGGCGGCTGGGTCAGCGATGGCACCATATTCACTGGAAAAAACACGGCGGTTACCCCGAAGTGCTGAGCGGCGTACGTCGTTGCATGCGCTATTGCGCGTGATTCAGTGATTATGTGGCAACTGTCTGCGTTCATCGAACGTGGACAGTTGCCTCTGCTCCGATTCCGCGGGCCAACCGCTTACGCTCGGCGTCCAATGCTGCGCTGGGAGATCGATGCCGGGAAGATCCCGCTACGCCGTCAGCTGCCGCGCCGCGTCGAACGCCGCATCGAACATCCGCTGCACCGGCGGCCCAATCTCGCCGGCCAGCATCGCCAGCAGGAACAACCCCAGCAACACCGACACCGGCAATCCCAACTGGACCGGATTCAGCGCCGGCGCCGCCTTGGCCAGTGCGCCCAGCGCCAGGTTGATCGCCAGCATCGCCACCATCATCGGCAGCGCCAGCGTCAGCCCGCCACGCAAGACCTGCAGGAAAAAGGTCGGCGCGACTTCGGCAAAAGCATGGGGGTCGGGCAGCGCCGCGCCGATCGGCAGCGCCTTGTAACTGTCCACGATCAGCGCGATCAACGCCAGGTGACCGTTGGCAACGAAGAACAGCAGGCCGAAGCCAAGATAGAACCATTGCGCGATGACGGCGGAGGTGACGCCGCGCAGGGGATCGGACATCTGCGCGAACGACAGGCCGGTGCCTTGCGAAATCAGCTCGCCGGCGTAGGCGCCGGTTTCGAAGATCAGCCGCAGCAGGAAACCGATGGCGGCCCCGACGGCCAACTCGCGCGCCACGCTCAGCACCACTGCGGCATCGAATCCGCTCCAGCCCGGCACCGGCGGCAGGATCGGCGCCAGCGCCATGGCCAGCGTGCCGGCGATCATCACGCGCAGGCGCGCCGGCACTGCCTTGGTGCCGACGATCGGCATCACGGTCAGCACTGCGCCGATGCGCAGCATCGTCCACAGCACCGCGCCGACCATCGCGAAGGCGCGCTGGCCGTCGATCACGATCTGGGTGGCGGCATCCAAGGCAGCGGCTCCGGCCGGGCTAGCCGATCAGGTGCGGGATGCGCTGGAACAGCATGGTCGTGTATTCGACCAGATGGGCGAGCAGCATGCTGCCGGTCGCGAACAGCACCGCGGTCAGCGCGACCGCCTTGGCGATGAAGGCGATGGTGGGCTCGTTGATCTGGGTGGCGGCCTGGATCACGCCGATGACCACGCCGACGATGAGCACGGCCAGCAGGATGGGGCCAGCCAGCCACAGGACGGTGACCAGTCCGCCACGCAATTCGGTCAGGGCAATTTCGGGACTCATGCGCTGGAGATGCAAGCGCGGTGCCAGTCCGGCCGCCGGGCGCTTGGCGCAGGCGGCCCGGCCTCAGGCGGCGAGGAGTTCGGGACCGCGCAGCGGTGGGGTCGAACCCCTCGCGCCCGCCAGCTCGAACTGCAGGTAGCGGACGCTGAGCGTGAGCACCTGCGCGTAGCGGAGCACCACATAGCCCTCGTCGATGGCAGCGGTGGGCTGCTGCGGGCTGCTGTCGCCGCGCTCGGCCGCGGCCAGCACGAGGCTGTCCAGGCCCTGGCCGGCGTCGAGGCAATAGCCGGCCAGCACGCCGACATAGCGGACGGGCTGGCCCGCTTCCGTGACGGTTACCTCGAGCACGACGATGTCGGGCCGCCGCGCACCGCGCGGGGGCGAGCCGCCGAACAGGTCATGCCAATGGGCCGGGCCGGCATGGGCCTCGCGCTGGCTGCGCGTTCCGCGCGCCCTGAGGACGGCGCTGCGCAGGACCAGCAGCAGGGCCAGGAGGAAGGGAAGGGCGATCTCCATGGGCATCGGCACCGCGGTTTAGCCGTAGGGCCGCGGCACGAACCGCGGCTTGATGACGTGGCGCAGGCCGCGCTCGTCGACGACGGCGAGCACGATCGTGTCGCGGGCGTCCTTCGGCGCGGTGATGAAGCGACGCAGCGCGGCGGTGGCCGCGGGGTCGCTGAGGACGGCGTGGGCGAGCGGAGAGTAGAGCGCTTTCATGCACCGCACTATCCCACGCAGGCGGCTGCCGCCAAGCCGCGCAACTGCATCGTGGCGGCGCGTTGTGCTGTCGGGTTTTTCCGGCGCCGCGGCGCGTTGGGCTAGGCTGCGTTGAAGCTGGCCGCCAAGGTGCCGACCACCAGCACCCAGCCATCGACCAGCACGAACAGCAGGATCTTGAACGGCGCCGACACCAGCATTGGCGAGAGCATCATCATGCCCATCGACATCAGCACGCTGGCCACGACCAGGTCGATGATCACGAACGGGATGAAGATCAGAAAGCCGATCTCGAAGGCGGTCTTCAGCTCGCTGGTGACGAAGGAGGCCACCAGCACCGGGAACGGCACCGCGTCGGGCCCGCTGTACTTGCCGTCGCCGGCCATGCCGGCAAAGGTCATCAGGTCGGTCTCGCGCACCTGGGCGAGCATGAAGGCGCGCAGCGGCTGGGTGGTGAGCGTCCAGGCGGTCTGGAAGTCGATCTGGTTGTTGAGGTAGGGCTGCAGGCCGCTGCTCCACATCTTCTGCCATACCGGCATCATCACCAGCGCGGTGAGGAACAGTGCCAGCCCGACCAGGATCTGGTTGGACGGCGTCTGGCCGGTGCCCAGTGCCTGGCGCAGCAGGCCCAGGACAATGGTGATGCGGGTGAAAGCGGTCAGCACCAGCAGCATCGACGGCAGCAGCGTGATCGCCGTCATCAGCAGCAGGGTCTGCAACGGCAGGCTCACCGGCTGCTCGCCGATCCGCCCCACGGTCACGTTCGGCAGGGTCGGCAGCTGGCTGCTGCCACCGACCGGGGCGGCGGCCGGCGCTGCGGCCGGTTCGATGTTCGCCGGCGGTGCGGCGGGCGCGGCCAAGGCGAAGGCCGGGCACGAGGCGAGCATGAGGATGAGCAGCAGGCGCAGGGCCCGCGCGGTACGCAACGGCAGCATGTTCATCGGTCCTTGCGCAGCTTCTGGGCCAGCAGCTGGGCGAAATCGGGCAGTTTCTTCAGGTCGGTCAGGCTCGGCGGCGGCGGGGCCGGCAAGGCTTCGTCGAGCTGGTGCAGCGCGCTGATGCCGCCGGCGCTGACGCCGAGCAGAAGTTGCTGCCCGCCCACTTCCACCACCACCACGCGCTCCTTGGCGCCGACCTGCAGGCTGGCGACCAGCTTGAGCCCGGCGGCGGGGCGAAAGCCGCTGCCGGGCATGCGCTTGAGCAGCCAGCCCAGGCCGACGATCAGCGCCAGGACCAGCAGCAGCGCGAACACCGCACCGAACAGCCCCGGCGAGCCCGGCGCCTGGCTGCCGACCTGCTGCGCGTGCTGGGTCAGCGCTGCGTCGGCAGGGCCGGCGGCCAGCAGCAGGAGTGGGGCAAAGCTCAACGCAGTCTCCGGATGCGCTCGCTCGGGCTGACCACGTCGGTCAGGCGGATGCCGAAGCGGTCGTTGATGACCACCACTTCGCCATGCGCGATCAGCGTGCCGTTGACGTACACGTCCAGCGGCTCGCCGGCGCCACGTTCGAGCTCGACCACCGAGCCCTGGTTGAGCTGCAGCAGGTTGCGGATCGGCATGCGCGCGCGGCCCACTTCCAGCGACAGGGTCACCGGCACGTCGAGGATGACGTCGAGGTTGAGGTCGGTCGCGCCGTGCTGTTCGTCGGCGAGCAGTTGCTCGAACTGGGCAGCCTGGGCGGCTTCGTCGGAATTCATCATGGCTGCGGTACCTGCGCGGGGCGCGGAGTAGGGGTGCCGGGCGGTTGCACGGCGGTGATCTTGATGGCGTTGTTGCCGTTGGCGATGCCGAATTCGCCGGTGAACAGCGGGATGTTCTCCACGCACAGCGGCACCTGCGCCGGCAGTTCAATCGGCAGGATGTCGCCGACCTTCAGGCCGCTGAGCTGGCGCAGGCTCATGCGCTTGGAGGCAAGCACGCTGGACAGGGTGACCTCGGCGGTGTTGAGCTGGTCGCGCAGCGATATGTTCCAGCTTTCGTCGCGGTCGTTGCGGTCGCTCTGGATGCCGGCGTCGAGCAGTTCGCGGATCGGTTCGAGCATCGAGTACGGCAGGGTGATGTGGATCTCGCCGCCACCGCCTTCCAGTTCGACGTGGAAGCGGCACACCACCACGTATTCGCGCGGGGTGACGATGTTGGCGAAGTGCGGGTTGATCTCCGAATTGAGGTATTCGAAGTCCACCTCCATCACCGGCGCCCAGGCTTCCTTCAGGTCGGCGAAGGTCTGCTTGAGCAGCAGCTGGATCACTCGCATCTCAGTGGCGGTGAATTCCCGGCCCTCGATGCGCGTGGGGTAGCGGCCGTCGCCGCCGAAGAAGTTGTCGACCACGGTGAACACCAGGGTCGGTTCGAACACGATCAGGCCGGTGCCGCGCAGCGGCTTGAAGCGGATCAGGTTGAGGTTGGTCGGCACGTACAGCGAGTGCATGTACTCGTTGAACTTGACCAGGTCGATGCCGCGCACCGACAGGTCGGCCGAGCGCCGGATCAGGTTGAACAGGCCGATCCGCCACAGCCGCGCGAAGCGCTCGTTGACCATCTCCAGCGTCGGCATGCGCCCGCGGATGATGCGGTCCTGGCTGGCCAGGTCGTAATGGCGCGCCTCGCCCGGGGCCGGCGGCGGCGGGGCGGTATCGACCGCGCCGGAATCGACGCCATGCAACAGGGCGTCGATCTCATCCTGGGAAAGCAGGTCGTTGACGCTCATCGGCGTGGCCTTACTGGGTCACGAAACTGGTGAACAGCAGTGCTTCGGCGCACTTGCTGCCGGTCTCGGCCTGCAGCAGCTTCTGCACCTCGGCCAGCGAGGCGGCCTGCAGTTTTTCCTTGCCGGCGCGGTCGGCGATGTCGGCCGGCAGCACTTGCGAGAACAGCATCAGCAGGCGCGCGCGGATGGCCGGAGCGTTGGCTTCGATGCTCTTGAGGGCGATCGGGTCGCGGGTCATCAGCTGCACTTCGACCTGCAGGTAGCGCGGGCCGTCGACCGGGCCGTTCATGTTGACCACGAACGGCGGCTCCATCGCGAAGTACTGGGCCGGTGCCGGCAGGGCCTTGGCGGCCGTGGTGAGCCTGGCTTCTTTCTTGTCGGCCTGGCCATGGTTGGCGAAGTACCAGGCGCAGCCGCCGGCGGCTGCGGCGGCGACGACGGCCACCGCGGCGATCCTGGCCACGGGCGAGCCGGACTTCTTGTCCTTGGTGTCGGCTTTCTTGTTCTTCTCGGCGGCAACGGCCATGGCAGATTCCAATGAAACGGGCTGCCGAGGTAGATGCAATGGCCGTGCCAATGCGCTGCGGCGGTTTTCCGGCGGGTAAGCTGTTGTAGGAGGGGCTTCAGCCCCGACAACTTTCCGGCGCCGGATCATCCGGCGGGTCGCCAAAGGCGGTCGGGGCTGAAGCCCCTCCTACAAGGGTTTGCTGGGTGGTGAAGGCTTACGCGTAAGCGTCGAGCAAACCGCGTGCGCGCAACACCGACGCCGGCACCACGACGCTGGTGGCGTCGTCGCCGCCCACCTCGTTCAGGCCGTTGAAGCCGTTCTGGCCGTTGCCGCCGCCGTCGCGCTGCCCCTGTTGCTGTGCGCCCACGTCCGCATGCGCCAGCTGGAAGCCGTGCTCGCCGAGCATGTCGCGCAGGCGCGGCAGGCTCTGCTCCAGCGCCTGGCGCACTTCCACGTGCGCGGCGGTGAAGCTGGCATGGACCTTGTCGCCGTCCATCTGCAGGTGCACTTCGACCGGACCCAGGTCGTTGGGGGTGATCTTGATGTGGGCGTGGCCGATCTTCTGTTCGGCCAGCCAGGTCAGGCGCGTGCCGACAGCTTCGTCGAAGCCGTCGCCGTGCAGGTTCGGCGTCGGCGTCGGGCTGGCGCTGAACACCGTGCCGGTATCCTGCGTGCGGCCGGCCGCGGCGGGGTGCGGCAGGTTGGGCAGGACGAACGCCGGGCCGTCCACGCTCGGCGTGGCGCCATCGGCACTGCCCGCATCGGCGCGCTTGGCCTGGCCGGCGAGATTGGCCGCGGCCAGGGCGGCCAGGGCGGTGGTGTCGGTCGCGGCGGGCGCGGCGGCGGCCGGGGTGGCCAGGCCAGGCAGGGCGATGCCGGGGCTGGCCGGGGGCGCGGTCGCGGTGGGCGCTGGGTCGCCTTGCAGCAAGGTCGGGGCCAGGGCGGCGGCGGGGTTGCCGCTCGCCGCCACGGCCGCGTCCGGCGCGACCGGTGCGGCCGGCTGTAGCAGCATCAGGCCGAAGCCGCCCAGGCCGGGGGGTGGCCAGGCGCCGGCGCTGTCCGCAGCCGTGGCGGTTGCGGCGGCGCTATCGCTGCCCTGGCTGCCGCCGACCTTGGCGTCCTCGCCGCCGTCGGCGCTGGCCTCGGCGGGTTTGTCGCTGGGCTTGTCGGTGGGCTTGTCGCTGGGCTTGCCGGACTTCGCCGTGCGCTCGCTACGCGGCGCGGCGTCGTCGCGGCCTTCGGCCTTGGCCGGCGCGTCCTGCCTCGCGCCTTCGTCGCCATCGCGCGGACGCTGCGCGTCGCGGCGCGAGGCGGTGGCGGACGCGGGCGGCTTCGGCTGCGTCGCCGGGTCCTGCGCCGAGGGCGAGTTGAGCATGCGTGCGAACGCGCTGTCCTGCGCGCTCTGCTCGGGCGCGGCCTCGTCGCGCGATGGGTAGGCGTCGGCATCCTTCATGCCGCCGGCACGGGCGCTGCCGTTGAGCAGGGACAATGGGTTCATGCGTTCTCTCCGGATTCGCCGGCCTGCACTTGCGCCAGCCGCGCGCGGCGCGCACCGAGGTCATCCATCTCGCGCTGGTCGCGGCGTTCGACCACCTGGCGTTCCTGCGCGCGGTAGCTCGCCGCCAGTTGCTCGAGCACCTGCTTTTCGCGGCTGGCCAGCAGCAGGCGCGCGCGCTCGGCTTCGACCTTGGCGCGGTTCTGGTCGACGGTGCGCCGCTGCTGCTCCACCGCGCTGTCGAGGCGGTCGAGGAAGGCGCGGCGGTTGCTCAGCTGCGCCGGGCTGGTGGCGGCCATCTGGCTGCTGGCGTATTCCTCGGCGTAGCGGCGCAACTCTTCCAGCCGCGAGACGTGGGTGTCGAGGTTGCGCTGGCGCTCGGCCAGGTCGCGGGCGACTTCGTCCTCGTGTTCCTGGGCGCGGCGCAGCAGCGGATCGATCCGGCGGGATTGCATCATGGTTCAGTGCCTGTGGCGATCGGCAGCGGCCGTCCAGCGAGGGCCGCAGCGGTACGGGGAAACGGGGCGATGCGTGCGCTCATGCCGGCGCTCCGGTGGCTTCGAGCAGGCGCTTGAGCGCGGCCTGGCTGTGCGGCAGGTCGGCGGCCTTGGTGACGTCCTGGCCGAGGAAATCGAGGATTTCCGGCCAACGTTCCAGGGCCTCGTCGGTGATCGGGTCGTTGCCGCGCTGGTAGGCGCCGATGGCGATCAGGTCGCGGTTGGCCGAGTACGCCGAGACCAACTGCTTGAGCTTGCGGATGCGCAGGCGCCACGGTTCGTCGGCGATGTCCTGGACCACGCGGCTGACCGAGGATTCGACGTCGATGGCCGGGTACAGGCCGCTGTCGGCGACGCGGCGCGAGAGCAGGATGTGGCCGTCGAGGATGGCGCGCGCGGCATCGGCGATCGGGTCCTGCGGGTCGTCGCCTTCGGTCAGCACGGTGTAGAACGCGGTGATCGAGCCGCGCCCGGCCGCGCCGTTGCCGGCCCGCTCGACCAGCGCCGGCAGCTTGGCGAACACGCTGGGCGGATAGCCGCGCGTGGTCGGCGGCTCGCCCACCGACAGGCCGATCTCGCGCTGCGCCTGGGCGAAGCGGGTGAGCGAATCCATCAGCAGCAGGACGTTCAAGCCCTGGTCGCGGAACCATTCGGCAATTGCCGTGGCGCGGTAGGCGCCGTGCAGGCGCGCCAGCGGCGGGCGGTCGGCCGGGCTGGCCACGACCACGGCGCGGCGCAGGCCTTCTTCGCCCAGCGTGGTCTCGACGAAGTCGCGCACTTCGCGGCCGCGCTCGCCGATCAGGCCGACGACAATCACGTCGGCGGCGGTATAGCGGGTCATCATGCCGAGCAGGGTCGACTTGCCCACGCCGGAGCCGGCGAACAGGCCCACGCGCTGGCCGCGGCCGATCGGCAGCAAGGCGTTGATCGCGCGCACGCCCACGTCCAGCGGCATGGTGATCGGTTCGCGCGCCAGCGGGTTGATCGATACGCCGGCCATCGACACGCTGCCTTCGCCGCGGATCGGGCCCTTGCCGTCCAGCGGCACGCCGTCGCTGTCGATCACGCGGCCAAGCAGGCCTTCGCCGACCTCGACGCCACCGCGGCGGCGCGAGGGTACCACGCGCGCGTTCGGCAGCAGGCCGTGCAGTTCGGCGCTGGGCATCAGGTAGGTGCGTTCGCCGGCGAAGCCGACCACTTCGGCATCGACCCAGCCGCCGTCGACGACTTCGACCTTGCAGGTGGCGCCCATCGGCGCCTCGCAGCCGACCGCTTCCAGGGTCAGGCCGACCGCGCGGCGCAGGATGCCTTCGCGGATCAAGCCGCGGCCGTTGCCCGTCTCCCCGCCGAGCGCGCCGAGCCGGGTGGCCAGGCGCAGGTCGCGCGCGGCCGACCATTCGGACGGCATTGCGGTGGGCAGCAGTTGCGCGTTCACAGGCTGGCCCCCGACTTGCGCATCACCGTTTCCAGCGCGGCGCGCAGGCGCGCTTCCAGGGTGCCGTCGATGCGCACGCTCTCGGCATGCACGCGCAGGTCGCCGCGGCTCAGGCTGGTGTCGGAGGTGAGGCGGATGCCGGACATCAGCGACAGCAGCGGGGTCAGCGCGGCGATGTCGTCCGGGTGCAGGCGCACTTCGACCTCGCGCGTGCTGCCGCCCACGGCATCGACCGCCTCGCTCACCAGGTCGGACAACAGCACCGGATCGGCCTGGTAGGCGCGGCCGACCAGGCTGCCGGCGATGCGTACCGCCAGCTCGCCCAATGCGCCGACGACCTCGGTCTCGAGGCGGGCGAGGGGACGGCTGAAGTTGTCCAGGATGCCTTCGATCTGCGCGGTCAGGCGCCGCAGTTCGGCCTGGCCTTGGGCGAAGCCCTCGGCATGGCCGCGCTCGAAGCCTTCCTGGCGCGCCGCTTCCTGGATCGCCTGGATTTCCTGCAGGGTCGGCGGCTTGGGCGGCGGTGGCGCGCGCTCCTCTTCGGCCGGCAGCGGCGCGGCCATGACCACGTCCAGCGACGGCGCCAGCCAGCGCACCACGTCTTCGCCGAGGATCGCGCTCATACCATGGCCTCGCCGCCACCGCCGCCGAGCACCAGGGTGCCCTCGTCAGCCAGGCGCCGCACGATGGTGAGGATTTCCTTCTGCGCCGCTTCCACGTCGGACAGGCGCACCGGGCCGCGCGCCTCCATGTCCTCGAGCAGGATCTCGGCGGCGCGCTGGGACATGTTGCGGGTGATCTTCTCGCGCACCCGCACGTCGGCACCGCGCAGCGCCAGGCCCAGCTTCTCGCCGGAGACCTCGCGCAGCAGGGTCTGGATCTCGCGGTCTTCCAGCTCGTTCAAGTTGTCGAACACGAACATCTGGTCCTGGATCTTGGCGGCCAGCTCGGCGTCGATCTTGCCGATCGCCTGCAGCACGCCCTGGTCCTGCCCGGTGTCGAGGAAGTTGAGGATGTTGGCCGCGCACTTCACCCCGCCCAGGCTGGACGACTTCAGGTTCTGGTTGCCGGCGAACTGGCGCTCCATGATCTCGTTGAGCTCGCTCAGCGCATTGGGCGGGATGCCGTCGAGCGTGGCGATGCGCAGCAGCACGTCGCCGCGGGTGCGCTCGGGCAGGTTCTTCAGCGCCTCGGCGGCCTGGTCGCTGTCCAGGTGGGCCATCACGATCGCGATGATCTGCGGGTGTTCGTTGCGCACCAGGTCGGCGACCGCGCGCGGGTCCATCCACTTGAGCGTGTCCAGCCCGGTGGTGTTGCGGCCGAGCAGGATACGGTCGATCAGGCCCGACGCCTTCTCCGCGCCCAGCGCCTGGATCAACACGTTGCGGATGTAGTCGTCGGCGCCCACGCCCAGCGAGGTCTTGCCGGCGAGCTCGCCGTTGAACTCGTCCATCACCTTTTCGACCTGCTCGCGGCTGACCCCGCTCATGGTCGCCATGGCGATGCCGATCTTCTGCACCTCCTTGGGGTCCATGTGCTTGAGCACTTCGGCCGCATCGCTCTCGCCGAGCGAGAGCAGCAGCACGGCGGCGCGCTGGACGCCGTTGAGCGGTTGATTGTCAGGCTTCACTGGCGACCCATCCCTTGACGACCTGCGCCACGCGCTTGGAATCGGCCTTCACTGCGTCGCGGGCCTGGCGCAGGCGGTCTTCGTAGGCATCGGAGGGCAGGGCAATGGCGGCCAGCTTGCGCTCCACGCCGAGCTGTGCGGTGTCTTCGCCCAGGCCGCGCAGCAGGTCGGCATCCTCCTCGAGCATGCGCACGTTCGCGTTGTGCGGCGCGCCCGGCTCGCTCTTGTGCTTGCGCGGCGCCGGGCCGGTGATCGAGCGCAGCGCCGGGCGCAGCACGCCGAACAGCAGCGCCAGCACCACGATGGCGCCGAGCAGCAGGCGCGCACCATCGCGCACGCGCGGGTCTTCCCACCACTTCGGGCCGGCCTCGGCACCGGGCGCCTCGCGCACGAACGGGGCATTCATCACCGACACCGTGTCGCCGCGCTCGGCATTGAAGCCGACCGCCTGCTTCACCAGTGCCTCGACCTTGGTCAGCTCGGCCGCGCTCAGCGCCTGTTCGGTGACCTTGCCCTTGGCGTCGGGACGCGGCACGTGGTCGACCAGTACCGCCACGCTGACGCGCTTGATGCGCCCGGCCGGCTGGCGGGTGTGTTGCAGGGTGCGGTCCAGTTCGTAATTGCGGGTGGCGCTCTTGGCGCTTTCGGTCGGCGTGGCCGCCGCGGCCTGCTGCGCGGCAGCGGCGGCGGCACCTGGATTGGCGCCATTGGCGGCCGGCGCGGCCGGCTGGCCCGGGTTGGCCGCGCCCGGCGGGGTGTTGCTGGTCGCGCCGGGCACACCCTGCGGGCCGGCGGCGGCGCTGCTGTTTTCGCTGACCTGCTCGCTGCGCAGCTTCGGCGGCTCGCCGTTGAACAGCTCGCGCGCTTCCTCGATCACCGAGAAGTCCATGTCCACGCTGACTTCCGGGTTGACCCGGCCGGGGCCGGTCAGCGGTTCGAGCAACTCGCGGATGCGGGTGTTGTAGGCGCTTTCCTGGCGGCGCACCTGGTCGAACTGCGCGGCGTTGAGCGCCGCATCGCTGTCCGGGTCGGCAATGGTGAGCATGCGGCCGCTCTGGTCGACCACGGTGACGCGTTCCGGCGCCAGGTCCGGGATGGAAGAGGCGACGAGGTGGACGATGGCATCGACCTGGTTGCGTTCCAGGCTCTGGCCGCCGCGCAGTTCCAGCACCACCGAGGCACTGGCCACTTCGCGCTGGCGGGTGAAGGCGCTTGGCTTGGGGATGGCCAGGTGCACGCGCGCATCGCGCACCGGGCGCAGCGTGCTGATGGTGCGCACCAGCTCGGTTTCCAGGGCGTGCTGGTAGCGCGCGTTCTCGACGAACTGGCTGACGCCGAAGCCCGGGTCGCGTTCCATCAGCTCGAAGCCGAGGCGGCCGCTGTCGGTCAGGCCGGACCCGGCGAGCTTGAGCCGGGCATCGTGCAGGTTGCCCTCGGGCACGGTGATCGCGCCGGTGGCCGGGTCGATCTTGAACGGAATGTTGGCGGTGCGCAGCAGGTCGGTGGCTTCGGCGGTGGCCTTCTCGTCCAGGCCGGTGTACAGCGCGGTATAGCCCGGCTGCTGCGACCAGAAGAACACCGCCAGGCCGGCGGCGACCGCCAGGCTGATCATCAGCATCAGGCCCAGGCGGCGGGTGATCTGCAGGCTGTGGATGCGGTCGAACCAGGAGCCGGCTTTCTCGGCGCCCTGGTGCAGGCTGTCCTTGGTGAGTGCGAGTGCCATCCGTTCTTACCCTTACATCGGCATGTTCATCACGTCCTGGTAGGCCTGGACGAGACGGTTGCGGACTTCCACGGTGGCGCGGAAGGCGATCTGCGACTGCTGCGAGGCGACCATCACCCGCGCCAGGTCGGCGCTGGGGTCGCCCATTTCGAAGGCCTTGGACAGCGCGCCGGCCTTCTGCTGGGCTTCGTTCACGCCGGACAGGGCGCCGCGCAGGGTGTCGCTGAAGCTGGCGCCCTGGGTACCGCTGGCGGCCTCGCTGCCGGCCAGGCCCTGGATCGCCGTCGAACGCCCGACGTCGGCCGCCGGGCCAAGCGAGGCCTGGCCCATCTGGCCTTGGTAGCTGCGGATCTGCGAGAGGATCGAGGTGATGGAATCGCTCATGGGAACGGGCCTGACGAGGGTCGCCATTCACGATGCAAGCTGTGTGCCAGTGGGGTGTCGGGTTTCTGGCGAGGTTTTTGGGGGGCGGCGGGACTCGGGACTCGGGACTCGGGACTCGAAGGGCGCACGGGGGGCTGGAAGACAAAGAGCCGCCGTCAGCCTTTATGTGTCCGCCGCGATGGCCTGCTCTGCGAGTCCCGAGTCCCGAGTCCCGCCTCAAAGCAGCCAGGCAGCCCGCCCATCATCCAGCCCTTCACCGCTCAGCCTCTGCGATGGCCTGCTCTGCGAGTCCCGAGTCCCGAGTCCCGCCTCAAGGCAGCCAGGCAGCCCGCCAATCATCCAGTCCTTCGCCGCTCAGCATCCAATCCCGGCGCACCGCCTGGCGCAGTGCATCGCCAGCGGCGGCGCGCGCATCGGCGTCGGCCAGGTGTTCGCGGATCGCCGCGATCCAGTCGCGGTGGCGGTTGCGCACGCGGGTGACGGGCAGGCCGTCGCGGTAGGCCTCGATGTCGGTGCACACGACGGGCACCGCGCAGGCGCCGTATTCGAGCAGGCGCAGGTTGCTCTTGCAGGCGTTGAAGCGGTTGTATTCGAGCGGGGCCAGGGCAAGGTCGAGGTTGAGCCGGGCCAGGGCGCGCGGGTAGACCTCGATGTCCACGCCCGGGTGGAATTCGTGTACGTGGGGTCGCAGCGCTTCCGGGCACAGGCCCATGAATACCCACTCGACCTCGCCGGCCAGTTCGCGGACCACCTCGGCGATCATTTCCAGGTCGCCGCTATGGCCGATGCCGCCGGCCCAGCCCACCCGCGGCCGCGCGCCGACGTTGCGGCGCAGCGGCGGCAGCTGCGTCCACCACGCCGGCGGCAGGCGGTTGCGGGCCACGCGGATGTCCGGGTGCAGGCCGGCCAGGGCCTCGGCCAGGGCCGGGGTGGAGACGACCAGGCGGTCGACCAGGCGCAGTGCGCGCGGCAGGCTGCGGCGGATGTCCGCCGGCAGCTGCGCCCGGTGCGCGCTGCGCGCGGGCAGCTCCAGCAGGTAGTCGTCGAGTTCGTAGATCTTCAAGGCGCGCGAATGCCGGGGCATCGCTTCGAGGCGGGCCAGGTCGGCCGCGCCGACACGCCGCTGGGCGATCACCACGTCCGGGTCGATCCGCTGCTGTTCGACGATGTCGAGCAGATAGGCATAGGCCGCGCCCTCGACCGTGCCCTCGGCCTGCAGCGCGGCCAAGGGTTGCAGCACGCGGTACTGGCCGCTGCCGTGTGCGTCGGCGGGATGGACGAGCAGGCGTGGCTGCGGGCGGTGCGGCAGCGGCTGCCAGGAGAAGCTGGATTCGCCAAGGCGAAAGCCGCCCGGGGTGTCGAGCCGCAAGCCAGGGGAGTAGGCGGGGTCTTGCGCCATCTGCGGCAGCCACCGTGCCAGCAGGACCTCGCGTGCGTCGGGCGGCAGCTGCGGTGCGTCGGCATGCAATAGCAGGGCGTCGGGCGCGCAGACCACGCGGTAGCCGTGGCCGCCGGCCCGCAGGCACAGGTCGACATCGGCACCGGCCTCGGCGAACGCCTCGGCGTCGAAGCCGCCGAGCTGCTCGAACAGCGTGCGTGCGATCAGCAGGCAGCGGTCGGAAACGGCCGCAGTGCCATGGGCCACGCGCAGCCGCCCCAGGTAGCCGGGCGCGTCGATCGCTTCGCCGGCAAACGCGCCGATGGCGCCTTCGGCCAGGCCGGGCACCAGGCCGGCCTGGGTGACCCGGCCTTCCGCCGAGACGGTGCGCGCGCCGGTGACCGCCACGCCCGCGCGCAGGCCGTGCTCGAGCAACGCGTGCAGCCATTGCGGTTGCACGATGGCGCTGTCGGCGCGCAGGAACAGCAGCTGTTCGCCGCGGGCCTGGGTCGAGGCCAGGTTCGCGGCGGCGGCGTGCGCTACGACGCCATCCAGGGCGAACAGCCGCAGCCGCGCGTCGTCCTGCGCAGCGCACTGCTGCAGCCACTGCGCCGCGTCCGGCGTGGCGCCGTTGTCGACCAGCAGCAGCTCGTAGTCGGAGTAGGCGGTCTTTTCCAGCAACCCGAGCACGCAGCGCTGCAGCATGGCCAGCGGCGTCTGCGCGCTGGCGATCAATACGATCGACACCTTGGGCGTGGGCGCGTGGCCGCGCGATGCCCGGTACAGGCCGGCCCCCAGGCGTTCCACGCTGGCCTGGGCATAGCCGCTGCGATGCAGGTGCGCGCTGATCACCGCCGCCTGCAGGTTGGCGTCGGCCGGCGCTGGATCGGTGTACAGCAGGGGCTCGGGCAGGTGGGCGAGGTCGTCGCTGCCGGCGTGTTCGGCCAGGCGCAGGATCATCTCCAGTGCCAGCGCGACCGGGTCGGCCGCCCAGGCCGGGTCGAAGCCGCCCAATGCCAGCAGCGCGGTGCGGGCGAACAGCCAGTGGCGGGCCATCGCCGCCGGATGGCCGATGAGCAGGTCCGGGTCGAAGTCGGGCCGCAGCACCGGCGAGGGCGGGTTGAAGCCACTGCCGCGATGCCATTCGTCGGCGAATACCGCGCGCAGCGCCGGTGCCTGGGCCAGTGCCAGCGGCAGCCGCTGCAGCGCGCCGGTGCAGAACACATCGCCGGCTTGGGCCTGCAGCAGCCAGTCGCCCGCCTCGGGCCGGACCAGCAGGGCGTTGAGTGCATCGGCCAGCGAACCGTCGCAAGGCCAGGGCTGGACCCAATCGGCGGTGCCGGCCGGCACGCTGTCCTGGCCCCACAGCCAGACCCGCAGCGGCGCATAGCCGTGGCGATGCGGAGCCAGGCTGGCCAGGGTGGCGGCGAGCGCGGCGGCGCCAGCATGGCGCGCGTCGAGCAGGATGGACAGCGACGGGCGCCCATGCGCGTCCAGGTAATCGCCGGCCAGCGCCTGCTGCGCCGGCAGCAGGTGGCGTTGCTGCTGCCAGTGGTCGAGCTGGCCCTGGATGCTGGCGCGGCGCTCGGCCTGGGCCAATGCCTGCAACAGGTCCACCGCCACCGGCGCGGCACCGCCCGACAGCGGGGCCACGGGCACGGGCGCCTCCTCTGCCTCGGCGCTCCATCCCAGCGCGAACAGCGCCTGCTGGAAGTTGTTCAGCCCGCGCTCGCCGATTCCCGGCCGCTCGCGGCCGATCTGGCTCAACTGCGAGGCCGAAACGCGGAAGTCGCTGAGCGGGCTCGCCAGGTAGGCCAGGTCCCCGTGCTGCAACAGCTTGGCGTACATCGCCAGGTCGCCGAACCAGTGGATCGGCTGCCCCGCCAGGTCCATCAATCGCTCGCCGAACGCGGCCAGGTCGGTGCGCCGGCACATCACCGCGCTCGGTTCGCCGACGAAGTTGTGCGGGTGCTGGCCGAGGAAGTGGACCAGCGCGCGCCCGTCCAGGCGTACGTCGCCGGCGAAGACCGGCGCGGTGTGCAGGGTGTCGGGCAGCAGGGCGCCGGCTGCGTCGATACGGCGGCGGCGCGAGGTCACCAGGGCGATGTCCGGATGCGCGCGCAGGACCGCGGCCTGCGCGGCGATGCAGTCCGGGTGCAACACGTCGTCGTCGTACAGGAACTTGATGTACTGGCCCTTGGCCAGTGCCACGCAGCGCGCGCCGTTGCGCGATTCGCGCAGGCGTTCGGGATTGGCGTAGTAGCGCACCGGAAACGGCACGGTCGCGGCGAAGGCCTCCACGCGCAGGCGCACGGCAGCGCCCGGGTTGTCGTCGCAGACCACCAGCTCGATCGCGCGGTAGCGCTGTGCCGCCAGGCTGGCCAGCGCGGCCGGCAGGAACAGCGATTTGAACGCCGGCATCACCACGCTGACCAGCGGGCCGTCGACGGGCAGGGAACAGGGCAGGGAACTATTCATTTGCACAGCAGGTCGAGCGCATCCACGTCGAAGACGGGAATGCCATGGCGGCGGGAGACTTCCCGCCGCTCGGGGAAGTGGTTGTCGATGAACAATGCCGGCGCGCGGATCGCCGCCGACTTGGGCTCGCCGTCGCGCAGGTGCACGATCTCGTCGAACAGGCCGGGCGCGATCCGCGCCGCGGCCAGGGTCTGCTGCAGGTCACCGGCGTGGCGGGTCAGCAAGACCAGGCGCTTGCCCAGTTCCAGCAGGCGGTAGGCCAGGCGCATCGCCGCCGGATTGGCCTGGCCCTCGCGGATGAGCGTGTCGTCCAGGTCGAAGTAGCAGGTATCGAAGTCGTAATCGAGCACGGCGTGTGATTCGAGCCGGCGTTCGAGCACGCGCAGGCGCGGCTCGGCCAGCACTTCGAGGTCGCGGCCGAGGAAATCCTGCACCGCCAGCAGCGGCAGGTTGACCCCGGCCGCGCGCGCGGCGCTCGCACCGGTCGAGAGCCGGCAACTGAATTCCAGCAGTTTCCAGCGTCCTTGCGCGTCGCGCCGCAGTTGCAGGAACCACGGGCCGCGCAAGGGCAGGCGGGCGTTGATCGCCGCGGCAATCGCGGTGACCACCGCATCGGCCGGCAGCGGGCGCGAGCGCATCGCGATGCCGCCGACCACGCGCTCGCGGCTGCGCGGGCCGACGTGCAGCAGCCGGCGATGGCGGTCGCTGAAGCAATCGACGCTGATTTCCTCGCCCGGCAGGTATTCGGTGACCAGCGGCTGCGCCACGACGGCCACGGCCTGGGCCAGCGCGGCCGGGTCGTCGGCGCTTGCGAAGCCCTGGCCGCCCTGGCCGGCATCCGGCTTCACCGCCACCGGCCACTGGGTGACGGCGGCGGGATCGTCGTGCCGCTGCGGCGTCCAGCCGGTGTGCGCGAACGTGTCCAGGGTCAGGCGCTTGCTGCGCGCGATCCGGCAGGCTTCGACGTCGCCGTTGACCAGGGTCGCGCCCCAGGCGGCGATGCGCTCGGCCAGGTAGGCCTGCACGCTGTCGTGGGTGGCGAACACCAGCTCGATTTGCCACTCGGCCAGCAGGGCGGCGAAACGCGCATCGAAATCCGCCGCATCGATGCCCGGCACGCGCGCATGGCGCGCAAAGGCCAGGGCACCGTGATCGTCGCGGCTGCCGGCGCCGTGCAACTGCACGTGCAGCGAACGTTCCAGCGCCCGCCCGATCTCCAGCCCGACCTCGGTGCCGGCCGGGAACACCAGCACGCGCACCGGGCCGGGCGGGCGCACGGCAGCCGGGTCGAGCGATGGCAGGGGCGCCGCAGGCGTCACTCGGACGGTGCCAGGTGGTGGTCGGCGAAGTATTGGGAGATCGCCTCGGCGATCCGCGGGTCGCGGTAGAACAGCACGTAGCGCTTGCGCGGACCAGGCTCGGCCAGGGCCGCGGCCGGGGTGCGGAAATCCACGCGCAGGTCGTAGCGCTGGCACACCGCCTGCAGCGCGCGCCCGGTGTAGTACGAGGTGTGGCCGGTCAGGAACGGATAGAGCAGGCGCTGCAGCGGCGTGCCATCGTGGATGTTGGTGCTGGCGATGACCAGGCCGTGCGCTTCGACCTTGGAGAACAGGTTGTCGAAGTCTTCGTCCAGCGAGGTGAAGTGCTCGATGACTTCCGAGGCGATGACCAGGTCGAAGCGGCGGTCGCGCGCGTGCAGCGGCACGAAATCGGCCACGCGCTGGAAGTTGTCCATGTCCGACAGCGCCACCCGCGCCACCGGCAGGCGCTGCTGCATGAGCACGTGGTCGTGCGACAGGCCCGAGCCGAATACCAGCACGCTGGGTTGGCGGCCGGCCTCGACCCGGCGCAGGATGTCCACGCCCATCTCGGCGATGCGGAATTCGCGCCGCGGGGTGATGCCGTCGCCAGCGCGGGTGCTGGTTTCGGGGCGGCTGGTGTCGCCGAAACCGGCGCTGAGGTAGTCGTGCAGGTTCTTCGGGTTGGCGACGAAGCCGCAGTGGCCGCAGATCAGGAAGTCGAAGGTGCGGCCCTGCAGCTTGCGGGCCACGCAGGTGACGGATTCTTCGAGGACGGCGGGGGTGCGGCAGGCCGCGCATTGCATGTTCATCAGAGGATCGCCTCGGTTTCGGTATGGGGCCGCGGCGCGCGCGGGGCGCGTACGGCGGGGGCGGTGACGGGCGGAGCGCCGGCCAGCGAACGGATCGCATCGACGAAGGCGCCGGAACGGGAAGCCTGCGGGCTGATGAAGTATTCGCGCGCGGCCTGGCGCGCTTCGGCCAGCGGGTCGTCGCCGGCAAGCACCTGCTGCAGCTTGTGCCGGAACTCGTCCACGCTGCCGTAGGTGTAGGCGTAGTCGGCGTAGCCCATGCGTCCGCTGACGATGCGAACGCCGGGGCCCGGCGGAAGATGCACGAAGATCGGCCCGTCCAGCGCCAGGCATTCGGATACGGCGGCCGAGACATCGCAGACATAGATCGCGCCCGGCGCCAGCACTTCGGTCAGCCGGCGCGAGCGGGGAATGAATTCCACCGCGCCGCCGCTGCCGGCCAGTGCGGCGGCGATGGACGCCTCGGCGGCCTGGTAGGGCTTGTGCACCACGCCGGTGGCCGGGTGCAGCTTGGCCTGCACCGGCATGGCGCTGGCCAGCGCGGCCGACAGCAGCGGCACGGCGAACGGCAGCGACGAGTAAGCCTGGTCGCCGTGGTAACCCTCCCAGGTCGGCAGGTAGACGATGCGCGAGGGCGCGGCACCGGCGCGCGGGTCGTCGAGCAACGCGGCGCCCTGCGGGCGGCCGACGATGCGGAACTTGATGGCCGAAGCGTCGAAGTCGGCGTGGCCGAAGCGGTCGATGTGCGCCTGCCCGGATACGTAGACCTCGTCGTACACCTTGAACAGCCGGTTCATGCTGGCGCTCTTGTCGCTGTCGCCGTGGCCGAGGAACACGTGCTGCAGTTGCGGATAGCGCAGGAACTGGTTGTTGTTGGCGGTGTTGGCCACGTACAGGACCGCGCGGATCGAGGGCAAGTGCTGGAACAGCTTGTCGGTATCGGCCGAATCCTTGATCAGCGCGACCGGCATCTGCGGGTGTTCGCGCAACAGCGCTTCATAGGTGTCCAGGGTACGGGCCGCGACCAGGTACTCGACGCCGGCCGCGTCCAGCAGCGGCAACCAGAGCCTGGCGTGGTCCACCCCGCCGGCGCCGAGCGAGGCGCCGGTGTGCAGTACCACGGCCGGCGCCCGCGCGCTGGCCGGCAGCGTCCGCGCCGAATGGGGATTGTGGGTCTTCAAGTAGCGCAGCGAAGCCTCGAAGAGGCGGCGCGCCAGGGGTATTCCGAGCCTTTTGTGGAACATGGAGTCGCGTCCTTGGGCGGCGGCAGGCCGTGCTATGGCGGGAGTCATCCGAGCGCCACGGCGCGGATGCGGTGGGTGGAACGGCGCTGTTCCGGCGGCGGCAGGCGGCGGAAGTCGCCATAGACGGCCTCGAGGTAGCGCTCGGCCAGGGCCGGTGCGCGGAAGCGGGTGCCTTCGAAGCGCACCCAGCGGCCATCGCCGAATACCTCGGCCTCGACGACTTCGCGCCGGCCATACAGTCCGTACAGATTGCCGACGTGACGGCTGCGGCTGGCATCGCCGCGGGCCACCAGGCGTTCGTAGGCGCGATAGATCCGCCCGGCCGCGAACAACCGGCTGGCCAGCGAGAGCAGGGCGAAGCGCAGGCGCCGGGGTGCAGCGACCGGATGCGGGTAATAGCCCTGCTGCTTGTTCATCGTCCACGCGCGCATCAGGGCGATGGCGTTGAACAGCAGGTCGCGGCGCGAGCCCGGCGCCGGCACCGCGTCGATCGGGAACACGTCCACGCCGATGCCGCGGTCGAACGGGCGGGCATAGTCGATCACCAGTCGCGAGCGCGCGTCGCACACGACCAGGAACGGATAGGGGGTGTCGGCGTCGCGGCTGGGGTGGATGGCGCGCAATCCCACCGGCAACGCATCCGCCAAGGCCAGCAGGCGTTCGTAGTCGGCGCGCGGCAGGGCGATGTCGATATCGTCGTCCCAGGGAATGAAACCGCCATGGCGAAGCGCGCCGAGCAGGGTGCCGCCGACCAGGTAGTAGCGCAGCTGGTGGCGCTCGCAGAATTGCGCCAGCGCTTCCAGCACCGCGAAGGCACGCTGCTGCACGTCGCCCAGGGCGACGCCGCCGGCCAGCAGGGGCATGCCCTCAGCCGTCGCGGCGGACATCGAACACCACGCCGGTCAGCGGGGAACACAGCGCCTGCAAGGTGGCGCGGGCGACGACGTCCGGCTCGAGCAGGCTCTCGGCCGGTTCGGTGCCGAAGTTGCGCACGCGCATCGGCGTGCGCGTGCGTTCGGGGTTGATGCAGACCACGCGGATGCGCTCGGCGGCCCATTCCTCGGCCAGGGCCTGGGTCAGGTTGACCACCCCGGCCTTGGTCGCACTGTAGGCGGCGTAGAACGCGCGGCCCCGGGTGTAGGAGCTGGAGGCGAAGTTCACCAGGCAGCCCTGGCTCTGGCGCAGGTAGGGATGCGCGGCCTGCGCCAGCACGAAGGCGCCGGTCAGGTTGGTGGCGATGACCTGGCCCAACTCCGCGGCGCTGAAGCCGGTCAGCGGCTTGCGCAGCAGCAGCGCGGCGGAGTTGACCACCGCATCGATGCGGCCTTCGCGCGCGGCGATGTCGGAGAGCAGGCGCGCCAGATCCTCGCTGCGGGTGATGTCGACGTTGCCGCTGCTGCGGCCGGCCCGATGCACGCGCGCGCCGTGGGTTTCGGCCAGCGTCGCCACCGCCGCGCCGATGCCGTAGGAGGCGCCGACCACCACGATCACGCGGTCCTGCAACTGGGCCAGCAACTCTTCGTTGCGTGCCGTTTGCGTGGCGCGGGTCTGGATCAGTTTCTCGGCGATGTACAGGTCCACGCCGTCGGTGATCTTGAGGTTGGAAGGCGAGCCGGCGACGGTGGCGATTTCCACGCCGGGCAGTTCCCGCCGCACCACGCCGCAGTCGCAGGTGACCCCGGACAGGCCGCGCACGCTGGCGCGGCGATACGCTTCGCGCAGCACGCCCAGGTGGAAGCCTTGTGGGGTCTGTCCGCGGCGCAGGCGGCTGCGTTCGGGAATGCCGTGGATATGGCCGTGCTCGTCGACTTCGACGATGGTGTCGCTGGCCGGCACCACCACGTCGACCGCGGTATGCCGCTGCAGGGCAGCCAGGCAGCGCTCGAGGATGTCGCGGTCCAGCAGCGGGCGCGCGGCGTCATGCACCAGCACGTGGCAATCGTCGCCTTCCTGGTCCAGCGCGGCGAGCGCCGAGGCGGTGGAGTCGGCGCGGTCGCGGCCGCCCATCACCACTTTTTCCAGCTTGCGCCAGCCGCTGCGCATCGCCGCTTCCCATACCGTGTCCTCGTGGCCCGGAGGCACCACGACGACGATCCGGTCGACCGCCTCGCAGTGCTCGAACACCTCGATGGTGTGTTCGATCACCATGCGCCCGGACAGCTTGACGAATTGCTTGGGCAATTCGCTGCCGAAGCGCGTGCCGCGGCCGCCGGCCAGGATCACCGCGATGACCGGCACGCGCGCCGGCAGCGCCGCCTGCGCCGGGACGTGCTGGAGCAATGCGTTCATGCCGCTTGCTCCAGCGTGGCGGCGGCGAGCATCTGCCGCACGGCCTCGGGCCGGTTGTGCATCAGTACGTCGATCATGGACAGCCCCGGTACGAAGTGAAGGTCGTGGCCCTGGCGATAGGGCGGCAGCGCCGGCTGCACGAAGTGCAATTGCACGCCCGCGGCGCGGAATGCGTCGGCCGCGTACAGGCCGCGGCCGCCCGGCGGGTTGTGGTAGGCCCGTGCGCCGAGCCGCTGGCACAGGGCGAGGATGCGGTCCTGGCCGCGGCCGGGAACGGCCAGCGCCGAGGCGTCGTCGCTGTGCAGCGGCAAGCCGAGGTAGTCGAACACGGTGCGGATCGAGGCGGCGCAGACCCGGGCGACGTTGCCGTTGCCCGCCGCCCAGGCCGACTCCACCATCCGGTACACCGCCTCGAAATGCGCCGCGCGCGCGTAGCCGTGGCGCAACTGCTGCAGGAAGCGCGCCGGGCCGCCGGCGAACCGGTGCTCGGCGATGCTGCGGTTCTGGCTGGCCTGGGCCACCGGCAGGGTGAAGCGATGCGCGCGCCCGTCCAGCAGCAGCTGGTTGCGGTGGATGAAGCCACGGGTGATGAAGGCTGCATCGTCGAGGAAGACGAAGCGGTCCACGCCCGCTGCCAGCTGGTAATAGCCCAGGTAGGGGAAGAAATAGGGCTGCATGGCGGCGAGCTTCATGCGGCGGCGGCCGGCGCGACCGGCGTGCCGGCCGTGCCTTCGCTCGCCGCCCCCGGCCGCCGGCTGGCGCGCTTGACCAGGTCGCAGACCCGCTCCAACTGGGCGTCGGTGAGGTCGGGGTAGATCGGCAGGCACAGGATGCGCGCGGAGGCCGAGCGCGCCACCGGCAGGCGGTCCGGATCGGCGGACGGCAGCCCGCGATACATCGGGAAATCGCTGATCAGCGGGTAGAAATAGCGGCGGGCGTGGATACCGTGCTCGCGCAGGTGCAGGTACAGCGCATCGCGGCTGATCGCGAATTCCGGGCCGACCAGGATCGGGAAATAGGCATGGTTGGCGCGCGCCTGCGCGTGGCGCGGCGGCATGCATTCGATGCCGGGCAGCTCGCCCAGGCGCTCGCGGTACAGGCGGTCGATCTGCGCCCGGCGTGCCAGGGCGTCGTCGATATAGCGCAGCTGCAACAGGCCGAAGGCGGCATTGACCTCGCTCATCTTGCCGTTGATGCCGGGCGCGACCACCGTGGTTTCATCGACGAAGCCGAAGTTCTTCAGGTGGCCGATGCGGCGGTAGGTGCGCGCATCCGGGCAGATGATCGCGCCGCCCTCGAAGGTGTTGAACACCTTGGTGGCATGGAAGCTGAGCACGCTCAGGTCGCCGTGGCGCAGTACCGAACCGCCTTCGTCCTCGACCCCGAAGGCATGCGCGGCGTCATAGACCACGCGCAGGTTGTAGGTCTCGGCGATGCGTTCGATCTCGGCGGTGTTGCACGGATTGCCGTAGCAGTGCACCGGCATGATGGCGGTGGTCTGCGGGGTGATCGCCGCCTCGATCCGGGCCGGATCGAGATTGAAACTCACCGGATCGACGTCCACGAACACCGGCTTGATGCCGTTCCACAGCAGCGAGTGCGCGGTGGCGACGAAGGAGTAGGGCGTGGTGATGACCTCGCCGGTGATGCGCAGCGCCTGCAGCGCGGTCACCAGGGCGAGTGTGCCGTTGGCCATCAGCGCCAGGTATTCGACGCCGAGGTACTCGGCCAGCGCCTTCTCCAGCTGCCGATGCATCTCGCCGCCGTTGGTCAGGGTCCGGCTGGCCCAGACCTTCTCCAGGTAGGGCATGAACTCGGCCAGTGGCGGCAGGAGCGGACGGGTGACGGGGATTGGCATGACGGCCTCGGCGGGACAATGCGTCGGGAAACCGTCGGCCCAACACGGCGGGCGGCCCCGCCGGGTGTGATGCAATCCACATGCCAGAAGGCGCTCCGCAGGCGCGCGCGCACCCCGATCCCTGCTCCCGCAGGCGCGGGAGGGGACTTTTCCGTTAGATCAGCGCAACCGATGCCTGTCCCTTCTCCCGCTTGGCGGGACTGGGGCCCTCGGGGTCGAAGGTGCCCCCGAAGGGGCGGATGAGGGCGCTCGCGGCCGGCTCAGCCGGCCAGCTCGGTCTGCTCGCGGTCGATGCCGTACTTGCGCAGCTTCTCCACCAGCGTGGTGCGGCGCAGGCCCAGCAGTTGCGCGGCATGGGCGACCACGCCCTGGGTGCGTTCGAGCGCTTCGTTGATCAGCGCCAGTTCGATGCTGGCCATGTGCCCGCGCAGGTCGATGCCATCGTCGGGCAGGTTGACCGCATTGGCCGCTTCGTCCGTCGTGCGGTGGCGCTCCTGCAGGGCCGGCGGCGGCACGTTGGCGATGGCCGCCAGCGGCGGCACCGTGGCGATGGCCTCGGGCAGGGCCTGGAAGTCGCCGCGATAGCGCGCCGGCAGATCCTGCACCCGCACCAGGCCGCCCGGATGCAGCACGGCCAGGCGTTCGACCAGGTTGGTCAGCTCGCGCACGTTGCCCGGCCATTCGTAGCCGCGCAGCGCCTGCAGGGCCTCGTCGGCGAAGCGCACTTCGCCGCGGCCGGTGCGCGCCAGCTGGGCGGCGATGGTCTTTACCAAGATCGGCAGGTCGTCGACGCGCTCGCGCAGCGAGGGCATCTCGATCGGGAACACATTCAACCGGTAGAACAGGTCTTCGCGGAAAAGCCCATCGCCGATGCGCGTTTCCAGGTTGCGGTGGGTCGCGGCGATCACCCGCACGTTGCAGCGGATGGTCTGGCCGCCGCCCACGCGCTCGAAGCTGCGCTCCTGCAGCACGCGCAGCAGCTTGACCTGCATCGGCAGCGACATATCGCCGATTTCGTCCAGCAGCAGGGTGCCGCCCTCGGCCATCTCGAAACGGCCCTTGCGCGCGCTCAGCGCGCCGGTGAAGGCGCCTTTCTCGTGGCCGAACAGCTCGCTCTCGAGCAGGTCCGGCGGAATCGCGCCGCAGTTGATCGCCACGAACGGGCCATCGCGGCGCGGCGACTGCTGGTGGATGGCGCGCGCCACCACTTCCTTGCCGGTGCCGGACTCGCCCAGCACCAGCACGGTGGTATCGAAGGCGGCGACCTGGTCGATCAGCCGGCGCAGCTGCTGTACCGGCTGGCTCTGCCCGGTCGGGCCGGTGTCGGCCTGGGTGCCGGCCTGGTGCTCGGCATCCAGGCGCTTGAGGCTGGCCCGGCGCAGTTGCGCTTCGAGCTGGGTATGGCGCAGGGGGGTGTCCAGCGCCCACACGTTGGCCTCGTGCAGGCCATGGGCGGCGGCGAACTGGCCCGGGTCGCCCTCCATCAGCAGCACCGGCGGCTGCAGCTTGGCCTTGGCCAGCCAGTCGAAGAAGCGGGTGGCCGAGGCGGCATCGCCGGCCGAGCCGACCATCACCGCCATCCATTCGTCCTGGCGGTGGCGCTCGGGGTTCAGGTCGGCGCCGTCGGTGACCCAGCGCGGGTTGAAGTCCATGAATTCCAGCAGCGACACGGTGCGCTCGGCGCGTACCGCATCGCTGTCGATCAACAGGATGCGTGACTCACTCATTCCCGTGCGCCTCCGTCAGGCCCTCCAGGATCGGCATCACTTCCTGGATGTAGGACAGCTTGCTGACGAAGTTATCCGCACCGGCGCGAAGCGCGTGTTCACGGTGCTCGGCATCGTCGAAGTGGCTGGCGATCACGATGTATGGCGGATCGTCCTGGGTCTTGATCAGCCGGGTGGCCTGCAGGCCGCCCATTTCGGGCATGGCCAGGTCCATCAGGACCACGCGCGGGCGCAGGCTCTCGGAGCGTTCGATGGCCTCCAGGCCGTTGCCGGCGCTGCCGACGATGTCCAGCCACTCGACCTTGCGGAAGTGGCGCATGGCGGCGTTGATGAAGCCTTCATGGTCGTCGACGAGCAGTACGGTGAGCTTGTTCATGGGCGTTCCCTCAGCCGGCGCGGGCCAGCAACGGCTTGTGATGGCGACGGCGCTCGCGCGCCGGGGCGATATCCAGTTGCTCACGATACTTGGCGACGGTCCGTCGCGCGACGTTGACACCCTGGCGGGCGAGCAGGGTGGCGATCGCCTCGTCGGCCAGCGGGCGGGTGGGCGGCTCGCTTTCGATCAGGCGCCGGACCATCGCCTTCACGGCCTGGCCGGAGACGCTGGCCCCTTCCAGGCGCACGGCGAAGAAGTGCTTGAGCTCGAAGGTGCCGCGCGGGGTCTGCAGGTACTTGCCGGTGGTGATGCGCGAGATGGTGGACTCGTGCATGCCGATTTCCTCGGCGATTTCCTTCAGCGTCAGCGGCGCCATGGCCTCCTCGCCGCGGGTCAGGAACGCGGACTGGCGCTCGACAATGGCGCGGGTGGCGCGCAGCAGGGTCTCGTAGCGCATCGACAGGCCGCGGGTCAGCCAGCGCGCTTCCTGCAGCATCTCGCGCAGGGCCGGGGCCGCCTCGCTGGACTCGGACAGGGCGCGCTCGTGCATCGGGTTGAGGGTGACGCGGTGGGTGGTGGCCGGGTTCAGCGCCACGCGCCACTGGCCGTCGGCGTGCCAGGCCACCACGTCGGGGATGACGGCTTGTTCGGGGCTCGGCAGCAGGGTCTCGCCCGGGCGCGGCTGCAGCGACAGGATCAGGCGCACGGCCTCGCGCACGTCGGCTTCCTCGGCGCCCACGGCCTGGGCCAGGCGCGGGTAGTCGTGGCTGGCGAGCAGGTCGAGGTCGCCGGCCAGGATGCGCTGGGCCAGCGGGCGGCCGGCGACCTTGCCGCTCAGCGCGGCGAGCTGGGCCTGCAGGCATTCGCGCAGGTCCTGGGCGGCCAGCCCGGCGGGGTCGCCGGCCAGCAGGCGCTGGCGCACGGCTTCGACGGTGCCGGCGTCCACATCCAGGCGGGCGCTGGCGAGCAGGGCCAGGTCGGCACGCGGGGCGACCAGGTAGCCGGCGTCATCGCAGTGCTCGAGCCAGAAAGCGGCCACGGCCAGGCGGCGCTCGTCCAGTTCCAGGGCCAGGGCCTGCAGCACGCGCAGTTGCGGGCAGGTGGATTGGCCGGCGGCGATGCGCTGCAGGCGGTCGTCCTCGCCGTCGTTCCAGCTGGAGCCGTGGACGTCCCACAGCGAGCTTTCGGGGAGTTCGTCGAAGGCGGCCACTTCGAGCGTGGTGGCTTCGGCGGCGGCGTCCTCGCCGGCTTCGGCCTCGGCCTCTTCGAGTTCGAGCAGGGGGTTGTTTTCCAGGGCGCGGCGGATCTCCATTTCCAGCTGCAGGCCATCGAGCTGCAGCAGGCGGATGGACTGCAGCAGCTGCGGGGTAAGGTGCAGTTGCTGGCCCAGCTGGGTGGAGAGAGTCGGCTTCATGGTGTTCCCCTTCGGCATCCCTGGCGCGGTTGCGCCTTGGAATACATCTTGCAGGAGGGGGTGACGGCTTTTTAATCAGGGGGTTTCCGGATTCCGGGGTCATATTCCTGACGCGCTGTCGGGAATGTCCTGACGGATGGCCCGCCGGTGACGGGTTTGCGGCGGCGTCGTGTTCCCTTCTGTTAAGGGGGGCAGCCCGCCTAGCGGGATGCGTCACGTCAGCTCGTTGTGATGCCTCGCAGCAAGCAACACCAGGTCGTTCGCCCGCCGGCAGCCCAGCGACTCCATCATCCGCGCCCGGTGCGTCTCCACCGTCTTGACGCTGATCCCCAGGTCCGCCGCGATTTCCTTGTTGCTCTGCCCGCGCCCGATCTCACGCAAAATCTCGCGCTGGCGCGGCGACAACGCCGCGATGCCCACCGGCTTCTCGCGCCCCAGCATCGGCGCGATCATCTTCGAAGAGATCTGCGGACTCAGGAATACCTGCCCGGCGGAGGCGGCACGCAGCGCCAATTCCAGCTCCAGCGGCGCCGCGTCCTTGACCACGAAACCCGTGGCACCGCGATCGAGCGCATCGCGCACGTGCACCGGGTCATCGTGCATCGACATCATCACCACGCGGATGCGCGGTGCCTCGCGCAGGATGTCGGTCATCGCGTCCAGGCCGCTGCGGCCCGGCAGCGAGAGGTCCATCAGGACCAGGTCGGGGCGGTGCAGGGTGGCCATGTCCAGCGCCTGGCGCGCGTCGCTGGCCTCGGCCACCACGTCCACGCCGGCGAACGTCTGCAGCAGACGCGACAGGCCCGCGCGCACCAGAGTGTGATCGTCGACGATGATGACTCGCACGGGGCGTGGGCCTGGACGAAAGATAAGGCGGGATTTGCACCTTAGCCGAGCTGAAGGCCGCCGCCAACCGCCCAGGCCGGGCGGCAAGCCGCGAACTCAGCCCGGATCGGACCGGACGCGGCGGGTTTCGGCGATCTGGCGCCGGTGCAGCCGGAACAGGTGGCGCTCCAGCACCGCTTCCAGGCCGGGCTCGAGGTCGTCGAACAGCAGCCACAGGAAGCAGCCGCCGGTGCCGCTGGCGGCCTCGGCCAGGACCCGGACCGGCAGTTCGATCGCCTCGGGCAGCCATTCGCCCGGCTGCAAGGCCAGCACCCCGGCCGCCCCCACGCTGGCACCGCTGCGCTGCCCGGTTTCCAGCCGCATGCCGCGGCGCGACCAGCGCACCGGCCGCAGCGGCAGCTCGGCGTGGGCCTGGCGGGCCAGGCGGCCGAGCAGGGCGAGCATGAGGTCGAGCTTGGCGTCCATGCGCTGGACCAGCGGCGGCAGGTCGCCGCGATCCTCCGGGCCGTCGTCGTTGCGCCATTCCTCCACCTGCGCCAGGCCGCGCAGCAGGGCCTCGGCGGCGGCCTGCCGGCCGCGCGTGCTGCCGACGCGGAAATCCGCCGGCAGCGACAACTCGCAGCTCAGGGTCTCGTCGAACAGCTGGCTTTCGGCGGCGTGGAGGATGTCGGTCATCAGAAGGCTCCGGCGCGCAGGTAGGCGCGTGCGGCCTGGCTGGAACGGCGGCCGTCGCGCAGCGCCTGGCTGGCGGCGTCGCGGCGCGCGCGCAGGTCGGCCATCGCCTCGTTCTGCTGCTGCAGCAGATCGGCCAGGGCGGGCCGGGCGGCGGTGCCGTGGGTATGCAGATAGCGGCGCAGATCCACATCGTGCGCGCTTACCAGTTCGGCCGCGCCGGCGTCGTCGTCCGCGGCCAGTGCCGCGCGCAGTGCCTGCAACTGCTGCTGCAGGCCTTCCAGTGCCTGCGTGGCGGTGGTCACGACGCCGCCGCCGCGAGCCCGCGCTGTTCCTGCGGGATCGCGTTCCAGGCCGAATCGATCTCGCCGAGCAGCGTCAGCGACTCGACCAGGCCGGCCTCGTCGTTGTGCAGGTTGGCCTCGGTCAAGCGCTGGATGACGTACTCGTACAGCGCCGACAGATTGCCGGCGATCTCGCCGCCGGCCTCGTGGTCGAGCGAGCCATTGAGGTGGCCGACGATGGCGCAGGCCTCGCCGATCGCCTTGCCCTTGCGGGCCTGGTCGCCCTGGGCCAGGCAGGCCTGGGCCAGGCGGATGCGCTGGCAGGCGCCGGCGAAGAGCAGGGCGACGAGCTTGTGCGGATCGGCATCGGTGACGCTGGTGGAAACGCCGACCTTGCGGTACTGCTCGGCATACTGGCGGCTGGAACCGTACATGCATTGCTCCTGGCGGGGCCTGGGACGGCGCCTCGCCGGTTGTCCCCCCGGCGTGCGCGGGATGGCCCGCGGTGTTGGTGATACTCCGTTATCGGCCGGAGCGGGCCTGCACTTGAGGGCGATCAGCTGCTGCTCGACGCGGCCAGCTGCTGGGTGAGGTAATTGCTGGTGGTCTGCATCTGCGCCACCAGCGTGTCCATGGCGGTGAACTTGGCGGTATAGCGCGTGGTCGCCTCGTCCATGCGCTTGTCCAGGTCGTCGAGCTGCTCTTCCAGGTCCTTGATCTGCTTGTTGAGGCTGTTGGTGCGCAGCGTGATCGACCCATTGGTGGAGTTGAGGTTGCTGTCCAGCATGCTGCCCAGGCCCTTGGACACCGCGCCGTCGCCGCCGAACAGCTTTTGCGCTGCGCCGGGATTGGACGCCACCGCCGCCTCGAACTTGCTCGCATCGAAGCTCAGCGAACCGTCGGTGGCGATGGTTACGCCCAGCGCCTTCAATTCCGTGACGCTGCCGCTGACCTGGCTGCGCATCTGCTGCTGCAGCCCGCGGACCATGGCATCGCCGGTCAGCGCCGACGCCTTCTGGGTATCGGCGTTATAGGCACTGGACGACTTCAGGACCGTATTGACCGCGTTGTAAGCGCTGATGAAAGCGCTGATGTTGGTCTTGATCGCCGTGTTGTCCTTGCCGATCGACAAGCTGTACTTGGTGCCCTCATTGGCCTTGGTCAGGTTCAGCACCACGCCCGGGATCAGGTCGGCGACCGAATTGCTGCTGGAGGTGCGCTCGAAACCGTCCACCCGCACCAACGCATCCTTGGCCGCGACGCTCTCGGTCAGGCCGCCACCGCCGCCGGCGGCCGGATAGGTCAACCCGGCCAGGCCGCCATTGCCGCCGCTGCTGGTGACGGTCATGGCACCGGCAGTGCCGGTATCGGCGGCGGTGAGCACCAGGTGCTGGCCATCGTCCGCGCTGACCACGCTGGCGGTCACCCCGACCCCGCCGGCAGCCTTGTTGATGGCCGCGGCGACATCCGAGAGCTTGGCGCCCTCGGCGATGGTGACATTGAGTGTCTTGTCGGCATCGTCGCCGAACTTGATCGTCAGCGTGCCGTCGCCGACGACCTTGTCGCTGGCGTAAGCGCCGGAGGTCAGTTTCTGGCGCTCGGCCAGGCTGACCACCTCGACGTTGTAATTGCCCGAAGTGGCGCTGGTGGTGGCGGTTGCGGTGAAGCCCGCGCCATCGCCCACGGTGGTCTTGTAGGCCTGGCCATCGATGCTGCTGGTCAGCGTCTTCAGCGCCGTCTGCAGGTTCGACATGCCGCTCTTGATGGTGCTGATGGCCGACAACTGCGCCGAGGCGGCGGTGCCCGCATTGTTGATGCGGGTTTCCTCCGGCTTGCGGTCGGCCGCGACCAGCCCGGCGACGATGGTGGGAATGTCCAGGCCGGAGCCGATCTGGTAGAGCGAGGAACCTGCCATGCGAAATCTCCTGATCCTGGACGACCGCGCGTCGCCGCGGCGGATAACGGGAATAGCGGCCGCGCACCGCCGGGCTTGAGAGCCGGGCGGTGCAGGGCACCCGGTGGGGGTGATGCAAGCGGTGTGCCGGAGTGGTGTGTGTCGGGGTTCTGGCGGTTGGCGATTTGCGTGGGGGGGTTATTGAGGGGTTGCGCGGGTGTGGGCGGTTGGGTGTTGCGGCTTGCGGTCGGGGCCCCGTCCCGGCGGGGAGGGGCTTTGCGGTGTCGACAGACGTCCGTGTCTGACGCCACCGCCGTGGGCCATCCATGGCCCACTAAAGCCCCTCCCCGCCGGAACGGCGCAAGGCGCTTTAAGGTTCCTGCTTCGTTTGGGGCGCAACGGGTGGGGGAAAGGGAAGAGCAAAAGCAAGAGCAAGGGCAAGAGCAAAAAGCAAAAGCAAAAAGCAAAAGCAAAAAGCAAAAGCAACCGCGACGCTCCGTTTCTCCGGGTGCGTCAGCGCTTGGCGCTTTTGCCTTTGCTTTTGCTCTTGACTCTTGCTTTTCCCTCCTCCCCTCTCCGTTGCGCAAACCCGCAGTGGGGAAAACGACGCGCCTTGCCCCGTCCCGGCGAGTAGGGGCTTCAGTGGGCCGCGCTCCCTCTGCCATCCCGTGAACATGGAAATGATGCCGTCGCCACGGCTGGGAAGATGACTAGCCGATATCACGGCGGCGCCTCAGACACGGATGTATGCGAAGCCGCGAAGCCCCTACCCGCCGGGGCGGGGCCTATACCGCAAGCCGCCGCACCCAACCGCCAAAACCCGCGCAACTGCTCAATAGATCGTCGGACAGCGGGTAATCGCTGCGCAGCGAGGGGGAACGGGAAGCGAATCGGGATGCGAGTTGCATGGCATTTTTCCTGACGAAAAGGGTTTGCTGTTCAAACCGCACACCGGATTCCTAGATTCGGAGCACAGCCTTCCGGCTGTTCGGTGCAGTCGGCACGAGGAACCCGGTTGGCTTCGTTGCCACCGTCTTTCCTGAGTTCATCGCCCGCGGCCAAAGGAGCGCGCGGACGGGGGCCGTCAAGGAGACAAGCGCAGGGTTGGTGCGGCCCGCAGCGCAGCGAGGACACGGCCTGCACGCCTTGACGGCACACGGGAGCGGGCTACGGTCGCGGGTAAGGTGATGAAGTCAGGGGAGACGGCTGGACAAGGCAACGGCCACCCCTGTGTGCCGGCCGCACGCAAGCGAAGCGCGCAGGCCCGAAGCTGGAAGCCGGGCCGGAGGCGTCTGGGATGTGGAAGGCTAGCGATAGCCAGTCCCGTCAGGGATGAGCGAATAGCGAACCTGGAGCAGCGCGGTCTGCGAAGCAGAGACGCCCGACAGTTGTCTCCAAATGTTATCTATTTCTGATAAATTGGGGACTTAAATGAGCACGCTGGCGACGACACGGGCAAACAACAACGGAGAAAACAACAATGTCTGTACGAAATGGAAACTACAGCGCCTTTTATGTGGCCGAGCCATTCAACCCCAGCGCGCTAGGTGCACATGCAACCAAGGACTTTTGCTACTACAACCTGCTCCGATCCTGGAAAGGTGCAGATTCGAGCTTTCCGTTCATTGATTCTCACGCGACGACATACAACGTTCGTGATGGCAGTGATTGGGAGACAACCCTGAAGCCTAGATTGCGAACACGCCTGCGATCGTCAAAAAATATCGTCCTTTTTCTGAGTTCGACCACAGTCAATTCTAGAGCGATCAGGGAAGAGATTGACTACGGCATCAATGACCAGGGGTTACCAGTAATCGTCATCTATCCAGAATACGCCACCAAAGAAGACCTGTTGATCAATGGGGCACTGAAGCAGGCGGTAAAGAATTTGTGGGCGAAGATTCCTGCTTTCAGAGACTCAATGGGTAGTGTGCCCACGCTTCATGTGCCCATTAAGAAAGACGTAGTAAAAGCAGCGCTGAATAATTCAGGATTTATGCTGGCGACGAAGAAGGCGGCGGATATTTATCATTACCCAGCCACTCCATAAGTCAACATTATTGTGCTTCGGGGAGAAATGGCAGTGGCAAAGGTAAGTCTTGTTGATAAACGAATATTTAAGAAATTTCTGGAAATATCGTCCGGTTTTTTTGCGCTGCTTTCTGGTGCTCTGATATTCGTTGATATCCCGGACGAGCATCGGGTCATAGTCGGTGTCGCGATTTTGACGCTGTTAGTTTTGACCTATTTCATATTATGGGAAAGATCAAACAATCTCCAAGATATAAGCCTGAGCATTGAGGGCAGCACTGTCAATATCAAGACCGGTGACATATTCCAGCAGTCAGGGCTGAAGGCCATCGCCTTTAACGAATACTTCGATACCGTGGTAGATGACAGAATTATTGCCAAGCGATCACTCAATGGAATCTTTCTGGAGCAGTATCTCGGAACAAGTGTCGCCGACCTTGACCGGCATATTGATGAGTATCAATTTGAAGATGACGATGTATTGGGGAGAGAGGTAGATAGAACGGCTGGCAAGAGGGTTAAGTACAAGGTCGGCACAATCTGCGTCTATAAAGATTACCTCATTACGGCCTTTGCCAAATTTGACGACGGCAACAGGGCAAACCTGACAATGCCAGAATATCTAGAGTTTTTGATAAATTTTTGGGACAAAGTAAACAGGGTTTACGCACAACAAAGCGTATCCACTACGATCTTCGGATCTGGTATTACGCGAATCAAGGGGCACAAGAACATCAGCGACGAAGACCTGTTGAAGATCATGCTGTGGACGTTTCGTATCAGTGAAATGCGATTCAAGCACCCTGCAAAGTTGACCATTGTTATTCACAAAGAAAAAATTGATCAGATAAATCTTCTCGACATCAAATCCGCCAGAAATGGCATGTGACTGAATTGAGTGCATGGAGAGTATCTTTGCGGGGGCTGCGATAAATATTTGAGCTTTCGGCTCTTTAAAAAAAAAGGGCCGAAGCCCCCGAAGTCAAAGCAGGCCGCGCCCGCTGAAAGAAGTGGTGCTGCTGCCTGCCACGATGACGTGATCGAGCACACGCACGTCCACCAGTCCCAGCGCCTGCTTGAGCCGTTCGGTCAGCGTCCGGTCGGCCGCGCTCGGCTCCGGGTTCCCGCTCAGATGGTTGTGACTGACGATCACCGCTGCCGCATTGCACCGCAGGGCTTCCTTGACCAGCTCACGCGGATACACCGATGCGCCGTCGATCGTGCCGCGGAACATCTCCCGGTACTCGATCAGCCGATGGCGCGTGTCCATGAACAGCACCGCGAAGACTTCATGCTCGAAGCCCGCCAGCTTGATGCGCAGATACTTCTTGACCGCTGCTGGCGAGGTGAGCTCGGCACCGCGCTGCATCTTCTGGTCGATGACCTGGCGTGCGGCTTCCAGAATGTCGTCGGCCGACGCCGGCAGATAGCGCCCTTGGGCATCGCGCACCATCAGCGTGGAATCGAACGAGGGAAAGGATAGTTGCGACATGATCGTGCTCCGGTTGCTCGGGCGGAATTGCCCGGAACCGGGTTCAGCACGGCGCAGCGCAGCAGTCAGGGGGCGCAGCTGGCCGCCAGGACGCCAGCGCGCATGGCGCGTGCAGCCCTTGACGGCGAGAACGACGTGATACGGTGAAGGGAACAGCAAGACCGCCTACCCCCCCCCGCCCACTGCACACACCCGCTTTGAGCAAGCGCAGCGCGCGGCCCGCGAGGGCCGAAGGCGTCAGGAGTCAAAGCCGGATGGCCGCGACTCGGCACGAGGCGCGGGGCGCAGCCCGCGAACCCGACGGCGGAACGCCGGGACGCACAATGCATCCATTTGGGGTAAAACTCGCAATAAGGACTGGAGGGGGCTATGTCGATACTGCAAGAAATACTGGTTTGGACTCAGGGGTTGCCCGCATGGCAAAGCGATGCAGTCGCGCGCCTGTTGGCCAAACAGACATTGACGGCGGATGACCAGGACGATCTGTTCGCATTGCTCAAGTTGGCACATGGCATCCCCGATCCGAAAAACCGTAAACCCAAACCGCTCACGGCTAACCAGATTCCGGTGTCCGTCAAGATGGCGACGCACATAGAACTGCTCGCAATGAAGAATATGCGGCACGTCAATGCGATTGCGGAAAATCAGCATTTGTCGTTCAGTGCCGTCGGAATGACCGTCATCTACGGTGATAACGGTTCGGGTAAGTCGGGATACTCGCGGGTACTCAAGCGCGCCTGCCGCGCCCGCGACCAAACCGAAGCAATTCATCCGAACGCCCATCTTCCCGCTGGCAAGGCGGGTGCTCCTGAAGCAGCCTTTGAAATTACCGTGAATGGCGTGGCAAAGGACGTGCAATGGACACACGGCAAAGCAGCGCCGCCTGAGTTGTCATCGTTCGCAATCTTCGACTCACGATGCGCGCGGGCCTACCTGGACAGCGAGGATGATTTCTCCTACGTGCCTTATGGGCTTGACGTCTTCGAGGCACTGGCGAAGGTTTGCAAACAGTTGAAGACCGCGATTGATGCAGAACATGCGCAATCCGCCGCCGACCTCTCCGCGTTTGTGCCGCTGCAGGGCGACACAGCGGTCGGCAAGCTGATTGCGTCACTATCCGCCAAGACAACCCAAGCTCAGATCGACGCGCTGGCCACCCTGACGCCGGAAGAATTGGCTCAGCACGTGGCACTGGACAAGAGCCTGAAGGAGAACAACCCGAAGGAGAAGGCAGCTCAATTGCGCTTGCGCGCCCGCCGCATCGCGGCCATAGCGACGAACGCCACTGGCAAGGGCGCGCTGGTGGACCAATCCGTCGTCGCCAAGCTCCGTAGTTTGGCGGACAGCTATCGCACCGCACAGGCGGCAGCCGCGCTTGCAGCCAAGGAGTTCAAAGAGAGTGAGAACCTGCTGCCAGGCACTGGGGGCGAAGTCTGGCGCGAATTGTTCGAAGCCTCACGCAAGTTCGCCGTCGAATCTCACCCGGATAAGGCATTTCCCGACCTGGGCTCGGATACGCCTTGCCCGCTATGCCAGCAACCTTTAGCAGAAGGCGCCGCTCGCTTGCTGCGTTTCGAGGCTTTCATCCAGCAAGAGGCCGAGAAAACCTCACAGGCACGTCGTACCACACTGTACGCAGAATACAAGCCGTTCATCGCGCAGAGTCTGGCGTTGAATATCGACGATGTGACCCACGGCGAGATTGAAACCCTGGATCCGCAACTGGCCGCCGACACCAAGGCGTTCGAGACGCGGTTGACGACTCGGCAGGAAGCCATCAAAGCGGCGGTGCTCTCACACCAATGGGAGAGCGTTGCTCAAGCCTTGGTGAACCCGGCGGCGCGACTTCAAGCGCTGGCTGACAAATTGAACGTCGAGGCCGAAACCTTGGAGAAGGCATCGGACGAGAAGGCCCGCGCCGCGCTCCAGAAGCAGTTCACGGAACTCGATGCGCGGGTCAGACTGCGCCAAGTCAGGGACGCCGTGGTTACGGCTGTCAGCAAGCTCAGCCATCAGGCGAAACTCGCGCAGTGCCTATCCGCCGTCAAGACGAATGCCATCTCGCTGAAAGCATCGGACATGGCCGAGAAGGTTGTGTCCAAGGAACTGGCTGAAGCGCTCAATCGCGAATTCAAGGCGTTGAGTGTCGGTACGTTGAGCGTTTCGCTCCAGAGTCGCGCCGACAGGGGCAAGGCTTTGCACAAACTGAAATTGGAACTGCCGCAAAGCCGTAGCCCCGGCGACATCCTGAGCGAAGGTGAACAGCGCGCCGTGGCGATCGGTTCCTTTTTGGCCGAAGTCGGATTGAGCGGGGGCAAGGGCGGCATCGTGTTCGATGATCCCGTATCTTCGCTCGATCATCGCAGGCGAGAGCGTGTGGCAAGGCGCCTGGCCACCGAAGCCGCGCACCGCCAGGTCGTCGTGTTCACTCATGACATCTACTTTCTGTGCCTCCTGGTGGAAGAAGCGAAATCGGCCGGTGTGGCAATTTCTACCCAAAGCCTAGTTCGCCGCGCCGAGGGATTCGGAGTCGCCGATCCAGAGCTGCCGTTTGAAGGAAAGAATGCGAGCAAGCGGATCGGCGCACTAAAGGCTCAACAGCAATCCATCGCCAAGTTGCACAAGGATGGCGAGGATCAGGAGCATCGTCGGCAAACCATCGACGCCTATTTCCGATTGCGCATGGCATGGGAACGCGCGGTTGAAGAAGTCCTGCTGCGCGAGGTCATTCTTCGTTTCCGCAAGGGCGTGGAAACCCAGCGACTCGCCGGGGTTGTGGTCGATGATGAGGACTATGCCCAGGTCAATGCCGGCATGACGAAGTGCTCGAACTACGCACACGACAAGGCACTTCTGGGCGGCGTTGCAGTCCCCGATCCGGATGAACTGCTTGCCGACATTACGGCGCTGGAGACATGGCGCGCGCAGATCGACAAACGCAGCGTGGAGACGGCCAAGAAGCGCAAGGCAGGACCGACTGCTACTGCGGCGCCTGTAGCGGTCGCAACATCTGGATGACTGGAGCATCACGAAACTCGCACATATGCGAATCGTCATGGACAAAGATCGTGTCGAATACCGAAAAGGCATCCATGTCCGCCAGGAGCGGCGCGAGGTACGAAGCCGCTTTGGCGTAGTCGATCACTGGCAGCGGCCAATTGTCATAGACGATCAGCCAGTTGACTGGATATCGAACGAAGCCGTCTGCTGTTGCCTTCGGCATCTTCTCCTTGACACAGTGCGCTATCGCTGCAGCCCATTCACGCTCTGGTGAATCGCCACACCAGCCAGAGCCGGACTCATCGGCCTCGATCTCGCGACGGAGTTCGTCCGCCGTTTTCTTGGGCTCCCCTGGTTTAACATGGGGAGTGAAGTAGACATCCGTCCCCAATCCTTCCTTTTCGCGAAGAAAATCCGCGTAGGCGATGTTCTCCGGTACGGCTTCGGTGTGCTCGATTCCCACGTCAGCGCCAGGCATTGCCAAAAGGAAATCCGGCTTGTCCGAATGGGTCAGAGTCAGCGGGAACGAGAACTGTTCGACCGGCAGTGCGGTAGCCGCGCTGGGTGCTGGGCTTGTTGCGCTGCTTGGAGTAGTCCTCCATGAAGGTAGAGCAATACTCCTTCATGGTCGGCGCCTGCGGGCGGCGGCCTTGGCCGCGCTTGGATCACCGCCCTTGCGCACTTCGGCCAGCCACTCCTGCGCCATGAAGCCGGCCTGTTCGACGGTCAGCTCGCCAAACTGGCCCAAGGCAGGCTTGCGGCGCTCGCCAGCGTTCGTGCGGTACTGAAGCATGAACACCCGGCGGCCTGCTGGGGTGATCTTGCATAGGAAGCCAGGCACCACGGTATCCCGCAGTTCGACGGCCTGCGCCTGGGGTTGCACCGACTCCACGGCGGTCTTGGTGAGCTTGATTCTTGCCATGATGACTCCTCTGGAACCTCGGTTTCCAAGAGCCGCATGGGGGCCAAGCGGATGGAAACCTAGTCTAGTTTCAGAAAGCACCGGCATATGATGGACGCACGTAAGTTCTTGATAAATCTGTTGTATCGAGCTACGGCGCAGTCCAGCGAACTACCGGGCCGGAGTCATCGTCAAACAAAAAAGCCCCCTTCATCAAAGAAGGGGGCTCCAATATCGGTGCGGCCAGTGCGGCCAGCTGCGAAATTACTGCAGCAAGCTCAGCACGTTCTGCGGAACCGACTTGGCCTGGGCCAGCATCGCCGTACCGGCCTGCTGCAGGATCTGCGTGCGGGTCAGCTCAGCGGTTTCCTTCGCATAGTCGGTGTCCTGGATGCGGCTACGCGATGCCGACAGGTTCTCCGAGGTCGTGCTCAGGTTGGCGATGGTCGAAGTGAAGCGGTTCTGCACCGCACCCATGTCGGCGCGCGAAGAGTTCACCGAGGTCAGCGCCTTGTCGACGATTTCCAGGGCCTGCTGCGCGCCCTCGAAGGTCGAGATGTCCAGGTTCTTCAAGGTGCTGCTGGTGCCCGCAGCGGCGGTCGAGGCGGCGAAGCCGGCAAAGCCGTTGGTGATGCCGGTACCGCCGGCCACGGTGCCCGCGGCGAACGAGGTGAAGTCCTGGCCGGCCTTCAGCGATTCCAGCTTGACCTGGCCGCTGGCGTCGACCGATGCGTACATGCCGGTCTGGTCCAGCTTGTCGTTGATCGCCGAGGCGACCTTCTTGTTGACGTCGGCAGCGGTGTCGCCCTGGGCGATCTTCACGTCGGACAGGTTGATCGTGGTGGCCTTGCCGGCCGCGGTCTTGAAGCTGATCGACAGGCCCGAGATCGTGCCCGAAGCGGTCGCCGAGCCGGTGACGCCGGCCGAGGACGTGGAGGCGGCGAAGCCGGCCTTGCCCAGGGTGTCGATATTGGCGTCGACGATGCTGTTGATGCCGATGGTCTGGCCGGCATCGGCACCGACCTGGAACAGGGCGCCGGAGAACGAACCGTCCAGCAGCTTGGTGCCGTTGAAGGAGGTCTGGTTGGCGACGCGATCGATTTCCGACAGCAGCTGGGTGACTTCGGAGTTCAGCGCGTCACGGTCCGAATCGGAGTTGGTGGCGTTGGCCGACTGCACCGACAGCTCGCGGATGCGCTGCAGGTTGTTGCCGATTTCGACCATCGCGCCTTCGGCGGTCTGGGCCAGCGAGATGCCGTCGTTGGCGTTGCGCGAGGCAACGTCCAGGCCGCGGATCTGCGTGGTGAAACGCTCCGAGATCGCCAGACCGGCGGCGTCGTCCTTGGCGCTGTTGATGCGCAGGCCCGACGACAGGCGCTGGATGGTCGTGGCCATGCTCGAGCTGGAGGTGTTGAGGTTGCGCTGAGCATTCAGCGACATAACGTTGGTGTTGATTACCTGTGCCATTTGATCTTCTCCTAAGCGACTATCCGGCGACCCCAGGGGTCGGTGGGCCTTTCGCAGGGGGGCCGTCATTTGGCCGTTGCCGCTGCTGAAATGAATAACGGCGTGGTGTCAACAACCTTTAGCGCCGCCGGCCATCTTTTTTGGTTCCTGTCCGCGCGGCCTTGCAGGCCGCCATCGGGCAGGGACGGTGTCGGCCGCGAATGCGGGAACTTGAGGGCCGCCGTTGCGGGCGCAGCGCGGCGATGTGCTTGCGCAGCAAACATGTGCCGCCGATCACGGACGCGGTGCCTACCCGTCGGCCGTGCGAAAACAGAAGTTTCCTACGTCAGGATGAGATAAATCTTGTGCTTGTGCCGAGGAGCCATTAGCGCGGACGAATTATCGAATTCTCGCGTGCACCGCGGTTCTCGACAATTTGCGGACGGTCATGCACGACCGAGCGCATCCATCTGGATGCGTTGCACGAAGTAAGGAAAGACCATGCGCTCCCCAGCATTCCAGAAGCACCCGCTCGCCCTCGCGTTGCAGATCGGTTTGAGCCTTGTTCCCTTCATCGCCGGCGCGAACCAGCTGATTGTTTCCAACAGCACGCAGACGGCCTCCGGCACCTACGAGACCACCGCCGATGGCCGCGAGGGCACGGCACTGATCGCCGAGGACGAGGGCAACATCCTGCAGAAGCCGACGGCAACGGCACCGGTCAACGTGACTACTCTGGGGACGGAGGCGCACGGCGCGTACGTACAAACGGGTGGCAACATCCTGCTCACCAACGCCAACGTCAACACTTCCGGGAAAGGCAGCCATGGCCTGTTCGTCGACAAGGCGGGCAGCATAAATCTGCTGGGTGGTTCGATCACCAGCGGCGGCGTGGATGCGCACGCGGTCAAAGTGGCGACCGTGAGCGGCTCGGATAATGGCAATGCCTCACTCGAGGATGTTGAAGTCGTCAGCCGCCAGGGCGGTGTGATGCTGGCGGAAGGTGCGAAAAGCCGCATCTCGGCGACCAACACCCGTGCGCGCGTCGAAGCCGCTTCGTCTTCGGCCGCCGTGGTCGCGCGGAAGGGCGGAGCGATCACCCTGGACGGCGGCACGCTGGATTCGGCAGCGGCGGCGCCGTTGCTTCAGGCCGAAGGCGCCGGCAGCACGATCGTGGCCAAGGCGTTGCAGGCCAAGGCGACCCACGTGAACGCCAGCGGCATCGAGGCCCTGGGCGGTGGCGTGGTCGATCTGCAGGCAGGTACGTCGATCGACAGCGCCGGCCCCGGCGCGATCGCCCAGGGCGCGGGCAGCCGCATCAGCGCGACCGACAGCAAGATCACCGCCGGCCTGGGCGCAGCGGTTGAAGCGCTCGCTGGGGCGAGCGTCGACCTGGTCAACGGTGAAGCCACCGGCAACGCAGCGGGCGTGCATGCCGCCGACAAGGGCGTGTTGCAGGTCAGCGGCACCGTCGTGACCGCCACTGCCAAGGCTGAGCCCAAACACCCCATGGTGGGTGCATGGGCGGAAAGCGGCGGCAAGATCGTGCTCAAGGACGGCGCGCGCATCAGCGGCGACAATGGCCTGATGGCGAGTGGCGGCAACATCGAGGCCGACGGCGTCACGATCGAGGCCACCGGCGTGCCTTCCGGGCCGGGCGAGCCGCAGCGCGGTGCCGGCGTCTTCGCGACGGCCGGTGGCGTGGTGGCGCTGGCCGGTTCCACCGTCAAGTCTGCCGGCGAGGGCATTCGCTTCGGCACCTATGCGGCCAAGGCCGGTGCGGACGCGGCCACGGCCGGCATGCCGGCGCAGGTCAGCGTGAAGGGGGGAAGCATCACCGCCGCGGGCGGCCCGGCGGTCCATCTGCGCGCGGCGGGCGCCGAAGGCATCAAGGGCGTGCTGGACCTGCGCGAGGGCGCCGTGCTCACGGGTGCCGGGAATCGCCTGGCCGAAGTCTTCGCCGAGGGTGACGGTCCTGCCGAATTGCGCATCCAGGCCGACCAGGTCGCGCTCCAGGGCAACCTCAAGGCAGGCCCGAAGGCGATCCTGGACCTCAGCCTCGCCAATCAGTCGAGCCTGTCCGGCGCGATCAGCAACGGCGGCGCCGTCGCCATCGATGCGAGCAGCCGCTGGGACGTAGGCGCCAATTCGGATGTCGGCACGCTTCGCCATGGCGGCGCGATCGCTTTCGCCGGCCCGGAACAGGGCGGCTTCAAAACGTTGACCGTGCATGGCGACCATGTGGGCGAGGGCGGCACCCTGGCCATGAACACCGTGCTCGGCGATGACGCCTCGGCCAGCGATCGGCTGATCGTCGAAGGCAATACCAGCGGCCAGACACGCCTGTCGGTGCGCAATGCCGGCGGCGCCGGTGCCCAGACCGTCAACGGCATCGCGCTGGTGCAGGTCGCCGGCAAATCGGAGGGCGAATTCGCGCTCGATGGCCGCGCGGTGGCGGGCGCCTACGAGTACAGCCTGTTCAAGGGTGGCGTGGCGACGCCGAACGACGGTGACTGATACTTGCGTTCGCAGGACACCACGCCGAAGCCGGAGCCGAAGCCCGATCCCAATCCGAATCCGAATCCGGATCCCAACCCGAACCCCAATCCGAATCCGAACCCCAATCCGAATCCGGATCAGAATCCGAACCCGAACCCGAACCCGAATCCAAACCCCAATCCCAATCCCAATCCCAATCCAACCGGCCCGCAGCCGAAACCTGCACAGCCGCCCCGGCCGGGTCAGCCGGGTGGTCCGGTGTATCGGCCGGAGGCCGGCGCCTACCTCGCCAACCAGGCAGCGTCGATCGGCATGTTCCAGCACCAGATGCACGATCGCATGGGCGAGCCGGACTTCGCGCGCGGTCCGGATCGCGCGCCGGCGGTGTGGACGCGCGTGGTCCGCCACCAGGTCGACGGGCGCGCCGGTTTCGACCAGCTCGACGTGAGCAGCGACAGTTCGCTGCTGCAGGTCGGTGGCGAACTGGCGACGTGGATGGCCGGCGACAGCCGCTTCCACTTCGGTGGCATGGCTGCGGCCGGGCGCGCCGACAACAACGTCGGCTCGCGGCTGAGCGGCTACCGGGCCAAGGGCAAGGTGCGCGGCTATGCCGGCGGCCTGTACGCGACCTGGTTCGGCAGCGCCGACACCCAGGGCGGTGCCTACGCCGATGCCTGGCTGCAGTATGGCCGGTTCGACAACAAGGTCAGTGGCCAGTACCTGGCGCAGGAGTCGTACGACGCCAGTAGCTGGTCGGCCTCGCTGGAGGGCGGCTACACGTTCGCCATGCCGTCGGGCGAGAACTTCGCCTGGTTCGTCGAGCCGCAGGCGCAGGCGATCTATACCGACTACACCGCCGATCGGCATGTCGAGGCCAACGGCACCATCGTCGGCTCGTCGCTGGCCGGCGGCTGGACCACGCGCGTCGGCGTGCGGCTGTTCGGCCATGCCGGCGACACCGGCTACAACCGCGTGCAGCCGTTCCTGACGTTGAACTGGTGGCGCAACGACAAGACCAACAACCTGTCGATGGATGCGACCGAAGCGACCCTGGGCTGGCCGCGCGATCGCTACGAGGCCAAGCTCGGTGCGCAGTTGCAGTTGGGAGGCGGCTGGACCGGCTGGGGCCATGCCGCCTGGCAGACCGGCAGCGACGGCTTCCGCGACATCGGCGGCCAGGTCGGCGTGAACTACCGCTGGTAAGCGTTGCCGGTCAGTGCAAAAGACGAAGGCCACCGCAAGGTGGCCTTCGTCGTTGCGGCGCCCTGGGGCGCAACGCGATGCCTATCCCATCATCTGGAACAACGACATCGACTGCATCTGCTTGAACACCGTCTGCGCCGCCTGCAGCGCCGCCGTCTCCAGCTGGTACTGGCCGATGGCCGAGGCGTAGTCGAGGTCGCGGATCGAGGAGAGCGTGGTCTTCAGCGTCACCTCGTTGGAAGCGCGCAGTTCGGTGGCATTGTCGATGGCCGACAACTGCGCACCGCCGGCGGCGCGCGCATCGATCATCTTCGCCGAGGCCTGCTTGACGTCGCGCAGCGAGGCCTGCAGCGCGTTCTGCAACTTGGCGCGGTCGGCGTCGCTGGCCGGATCGGTATTCAGCGCATCGACCAGTTGGGTCAGCGTCGCGAATACGTCGCGGCTCTGCGACGGGCCGACCGAGATGGTGTCGCCGGCCGCCGGCGTGCCGTCCACGCGCAGGCGCACGCCGTTGAAGCCGATGTCGCTGCCGGTGGCATAGGTGCCGCTGCTGAGCACGTTGCCGTTGGCGTCGAGGATGTCGTAGGCGTCGGCGGCGGTGAACTGCAGCGTATAGCTTTCCCCGGCGTAGGTGCCCGAGCTGCCGTCGCGGCTGAAGTCCAGCAGCAGGGCGTTGCCGGTGTTGCCGGCGCCGACGCTGGCATCGAGCGTGCCGTCGCCGGTGCGGATGCGCATGAAGATCTCGCTGCCGGGCAGGGTGTCGGCCACGTAGGTGTCGGCGGCGATCTCGACCTGGCGCTGGGTCTGGTCGCCGTTGTAGCTGACCGTGTCGCCACTCTTGGCGAACGGGGCCGAGCCGTCGTTGGTGCCGCCGAACAGGTAGCGGCCATTGCCGTCGGTGCTGTTGGCCAGGCTCAGCATCTGGTCGCGGATGGCCTTCAGCTCCGAGGCGATCGCCTTGCGGTCGTCGGTGGTGAGCGAGGCGTTGTTGGCTTCCACCGTGAGTTCGGTGACCCGGGTCATCAGGTCGCCGCCCTGCGCCAGCGCGTTCTCCTGCAGGCCCAGGCGGTTCTGCACGTTGTTGGCGTTGCTGCTGAACTGCGCCAGCTGGGCCACCGCGCGGTCCAGGCCCACGGCGGTGCCGGCGGCGACCGGGTCGTCCTTGGCCGTGACCAGGCGCTGGCCGCTGGACAGCTGCTGCTGCAGGTGGGCGAGCTTGGACTGCTTGCTCAGCATCGTCACCACGGACTGGCTGAACATCATGCCGGTGGAGATGCGGTTGTTCATCAGCGGATCGCGCTCAGGATGCTCTGAAACATCGTATCGGCCGTGGAAATGATTTGTGAAGCGGCCTGGTAGGCCTGCTGCAGCCGCAGCATGTCCGAGGCCTCTTCGTCCAGGTTGACGCCGGACACCGAATCGCGCGCCGCCTGTGCCTGGTCGTTGATGACCTGCTGCGCCTGCGAGGCGTAGTCGGCCGAACGCGCCGCCGAGCCCACCGCGGTGGTCAGCCCGGAGACCGCGCCGTTGAGGCTCATGGTGCCGCCGTTGAAGGCCTTGACGTTCTCCACCGCGGCCAGCAGCTTGGCATTGCCGTTGTCGCTGGAGCCGGCGCCGGTCGAGCCGACGCCGAAGCTGTCGCCGGCGGACGGCGTGCCATCGAGGGTGACGCTCCAGCCATTGGCGCTGATCGTCTGCCCGGCGGTATAGGCGTAGGGACCGGCGCCGTCGATGGTGTAGTTGTTGGCGTCGATGAACGCAATGGTGGACGGCGCCAGCAGGTTGGCGTTGGTCGAATCGGTGACCTGCACGTTGCCGATCTTGCCCGAGCCCAGGTTGCCGAGGGCGGCGCTGGCCTTGACGGGGGTGGCCGCGGCAATGCGCGAGGGATCGGTGATCGCCACCGCCAGGCTGCCGGCGACGTTGGCGGTGGGCTGCAGCAGGAAGCGGTCGCCGGCCGCGGCGGTGCCGCCCACCACGAGGTTGACGCCATTGAGCACCAGCGGATCGGCCGCGGTACCGGTGCCGGTCAGCGCCACCGAAGCGCCGGTGTCCGAGCGGGTGGCGGTCCACTGGGTGCCGTCGAACTTGAGCAGCAGGTTCTGGCCGTCCAGGGCGCTCAAGTCGCCATAGGAGGCGGTGAGGCTGGCGCTGCCGGTATTGGCCGGGTTGCTGGAAACGCTGGGCGCGGCGTAGCTGAAGAAATCGCCGCCCATCGCCCCGTACAGATCCATGCCCTGGGCATGGGCGTCGTTGAAGCTGCTGGCCAGGCCCACGGCAATCCGGCCGAGCTCGGCCTGGGTCGGGTCGAGCACGTTGTTGCGGAATTCCAGCAGGCCGCCCATCTGGCCGCCGAGCGCGCGCGCATCCAGCGACACGTTCATGCCCTGGGTCTGCAAGGCCAGCTGCAGCTTGCCCGGCTGGTAGGGGTCGGGCGTGGTGGTCAGCTTGGAGGCGGTGGTGCCGACCACCAGCGCCTGGCCGCCGGCCGTATAGACATTGATGAAGCCGCCGTCCTGCTGCACGGCGGTGCCGCCGGTATAGCCGACCAGCTGCTGGACCAGCTGGTCGCGCTGGTCGAGCAGGTCGGGCGCGGCGCTGGCCGAGTTGTTGCCGATACTGCTGTTGATCTTGGCGATCTGCTGGGTCAGGCGGTTGACCTCGCCGGTCGCCGACAACAGGCCGTTGTTGACCTCGGTATTGAGATTGCCGAGCTGGCCGCTGAGCTGCTTGAAGCGCGTGGCCAGCGCATTGCCGCTGTCGAGCAGGCTCTGCCGGTTGGCGGTGGCGGCGGCATCGGACGAAAGCGCGCTGGAGGCGTCGAAGAAGTTCGACCACAGGCCGGCGACATTGGTGGCGCTGTCGGAGAACAGGCCATCGACGCGATCGGACAGCGAGGACAGCTGCTGCAGCCGCGCCAGCTCGCCGCCGCTGTCGAGCAGGCGCGAGATCGCCAGTTGGTCGGCGACGCGGCCGATGTCGGTGATCTGGGTGCCGCTGCCGACGTAGCCATAGCCGTAGTCGGTGGGCGTGCGCGTGGCGAAGTCGACCTTCTGCCGGCTGTAGCCTTCGGTATTGATGTTGGCCACGTTGTGGCTGACCGTGGCCAGCGCACGCTGGAAGGCGATGAGGGCACCGGTGCCGGTGGACAGGACGTTGGACATGCGTCGTTACCTCAGGTTGCCGAGGCCGGCGTTGCTGGCGACGGTGCGGGCCAGATCGACGGCGCTGCCGGCGAACTGACTCGTGCCGGTTTGGGACGTGGCCAGGCGCGCGGCCTGGCTGACGGCCGCCACGGCGCGGTCGATGGTGGGGCCGGCGGCAATGGCGGCGATCTTGGCCGCATAGCGCGGGTCGGTGGCATAGCCGGCCTGCTGCAGGCCGCGTGCGAAGCCCTTGATGTCGGTGCCGGCCTTGAGCGCCTGCTGGTAGCGGTCGCTGTTCTTCAGCAGCCGCACGTAGTCGGAGAAGCTCTCGGCGGCGGAGCGGTACGCGCGGAAATCGGCGGTTTCGACGGTCTTCACCCCGCCCACGTATTCGTGCGTGCCGGTCGTCACCCGCTCGCCGCTCCAGCCGGTGGCCTTGATGCCGAACAGGTTGTGCGAGTCGCCCTTGCTGCCGGCGATGCCGCGCCGGCCCCAGCCGGTTTCCAGCGCGGCCTGGGCGACCAGCGCACGCGGGTCCACGCCCAGCTCCTGCGCGGCCTTCTGCGCGTGGTGCCAGATCTTGGCGACGAAGCCTTCCGGCGTGCCTTCGCCGAGCTGCGCGGCGGCGGCATTGCCAGCGCTGGCGTCCAGCGTCGCCTCGCCGTTGACCGCGACCGGGCCGGTGCCCAGCCAGCGATCGTCCAGCGTGCTCCAGTCCTCGGTGATGCTGCCGGCGTCGTCGCGGCTGGCGGCGCCGATGGCGGTGCCGCCGGTGGCGTTGCCCTGGCGCCCGGCGATCAGGTCCAGGGTCTGCGCGGTGGCGGCATCGCGCGCGCCGCGCAGGGCGGCATCGCGGTTGGCGGTGACGGCGGCCGATGCCGCGCTGGCCGCCGGCACGCTCGCATCGCGTCCGCCGGAGACCAGCGAATACGCCCTGGCCGCCTTGGCGGCGACCAATGAATAGCTTTTGTTCGTGGGGTCGGGCGTCAGCGACGTATCGACCTGGCCGGTGCCGCTGCCTTGCGTGCCACCGCCCAACTGGCGGGCGATCATCGCCGACAGGCCCAGCCCCTTGCCCTCGGTCATCGCCTTGGCCATCTGCTGGTCGTACATGTCGCGGAACGCCTGGTTCTCGCCGGGAAACAGCGAGTCGCCGAAGCTGGCCTGGCGCATGCTCTTGACCAGCATCTGCGCGAACTGGCCTTCCAGCTGGCGCGAGACCTTGTCGACCTTCTGCGGGTCGTCCTGGGTCTGTGGCGCCAGCGACAGCGGTTTGGGCGTGATCTGCATCAGATCACCTCCAGCTCCGCGGTCAGCGCGCCGGCCTGCTTGAGCGCTTCGAGAATCGCGACCAGGTCGCCGGGCGCAGCGCCCACTTCGTTCACCGCGCGCACGATCTGGTCCAGCGTGGTGCCGCCGGCGAACTTGAACATGCGGCTGCCTTCGGCATTGGCAGTCACGTTGGACTGCTGGGTCACCGTGGTCTGGCCGTTGCCGAACGCATTGGGCTGGCTGACGTTGTTGTTCTCGCTGATGGTGACCGTGAGCGAGCCGTGCGCGATGGCGGCGGGCATCACCCGCACCTGCGAGCCGATCACCACCGTGCCGGTGCGTGCGTTGACGATGACCTTGGCCGCCGCTTCGCCCGGCGACAGCTCGACGTTCTCGATGCGTGCCAGCAGGCCGATGCGCGCGCCCGGGTCGTTTGGTGCGCGCACCGCCACGGTCACGCCATCCACCGCGCGCGCGGTGCCGTTGCCGAAGGTGTTGTCGATCGCTGCGACCATGCGCGAGACCGTGGTGAAATCGTTCTGGTGCAGGTTGAGGGTGATCTCGCCGCTGTTGTCGAACACGTCCGGCAGCGCACGCTCGACCGTGGCGCCGTTGGGAATGCGGCCGACGCTGGGAATATTGACCGAAACCTTGGAGCCGTCCTTGCCCTGCGCGCCGAAGCCGCCGACCACCAGGTTGCCCTGGGCGATCGCATAGACCTGGCCATCGGCGCCCTTCAGCGGCGCCATCAGCAGCGAGCCGCCGCGCAGCGAGATCGCGTTGCCGATCGAGGAGACGGTGATGTCGATCGGCTGGCCCGGCTTGGCGAACGGCGGCAGCTCGGCGTGGATCGCCACGGCCGCCACGTTCTTCAACTGCGGGTTGACGTTGGCCGGCACGTTGACGCCGAGCTCGCCGAGCATGTTCTTCAGGCTCTGCACGGTGAAGGGCGCCTGGCTGGTGCGGTCGCCGGTGTTGTCCAGGCCCACGACCAGGCCATAGCCGACCAGCGCGTTGCCGCGCACGCCGCCGACCTGGGCCAGGTCCTTGATGCGTTCGGCGGCGGCCGGCGCGCAGGCGGACAGGGCCAGCAGCAGCACGGCGGACACACGCAGGGAGGCGGCGAGAAGCTTCATGGCGATACCTTCAAAGAGATCAGTGCGGCGAGGTCAGTACGGCGACAGCGCCGAATTGAAGAAGCGGCCGAACCAGCCCATCGCGTTGGACTGCGCCACCGCGCCGCGGCCGCCGTAGGCGATGCGCGCGTCGGCGACCTTGCTGGAGGGGATGGTGTTGTCCGGTGCGATGTCGGCGGCGCGCACGATGCCCTGGATCTGCACCAGCTCGTCGCCCTGGTTCAGGCGCAGCTGCTTTTGCCCCTGCACGACCATATTCCCGTTGGGCAGGCGCTGGATCACCGTGACCGTGACGCTGCCCTGCAGCTTGTTGCTCTGCGCGCTCTGGCCCTTGCCGTCGAAGCTGCGCTCGCCCTTGGCGCTGTTCTTCAACAGGTCCTGGCCGTTGTAGGTGACCGGCAGGCCGAGCACCGTCGGGGTGGCCATCTCGATGTCGCTGTTCTTGCTGATGCCGGTGGTGGCGCTGGTGGTGGCGGTGGTGCTCTCGACCAGGGTGATCGTCACCAAGTCGCCGACATCGCGCGCGCGGCGGTCGCCATACAACTGCAGGCCCGGGCCGGCGGCGTAGATCGCCCCGGCGCTGGCCTGGGCCTGCGCCGGCATGACCGGCTGCACCGGCGCCATCGCCGGGAACGGGCGCACGTCGCCGGCGATGACGCAGCCGCCGAGCAGGGCGCATGCGGCGGCGGCCAGGCTGATGCGAACGGAGGAGGGCAGGGAAGTCATGGCGGTCACCGCGATAATCGGAAGTCGGATCAGACGTCTTCGTCAGACATTCGTGTTGAGGTAGCCGAGCATCGAATCGGTGGTGGAAATGGCCTTGGCGTTCATCTCGTAGGCGCGCTGGGTCTCGATCATGCTGACCAGCTCTTCGACCACGTTGACGTTGCTGCCTTCCAGCGCACCCTGCACGGTGGTGCCCAGGCCGTTGAGGCCGGGGGTGCCGTTCTGCGCCGGGCCCGAGGCGGTGGTTTCGACGTAGAGGTTCTCGCCCTTGGCCTGCAGGCCGGAGGGATTGATGAAGTCGGTCAGGGTCAACGAGCCGATCTCCAGCGAACCGGTCTGGCCGGCAACCTGTGCCGACACCGTGCCGTCGGTACCGATGGTGATCGACTCGGTACCCTCGGGGACCTGGATGCCCGGCTGGATCGGGTAACCGCTGTTGGTCACCAGCTCGCCCTGGTCGTTGATCTGGAAATTGCCGTCGCGGGTATAGGCCGAGGTGCCGTCGGGCATCTGCACTTCGAAGAAGCCGCGGCCGTTGACCATCACATCGAGTGCGCGGTCGGTCTGCTGCTGGCTGCCCTGCTCGAACGCCTTGGAGGTCGACACCACGCGCACGCCGGTACCCAGTTGCAGGCCGGAAGGCAGGTTGGTCTGCGCCGAGGTGGCGCCGCCGGGCGCGCGGACCTGTTGGTACAGCAGGTCCTCGAAGCTGGCGCGGTCGCGCTTGAAGCCGGTGGTATTGGTGTTGGCCAGGTTGTTGGAGATGACCGACATGCGCGTCTGCTGCGCATCCAGTCCGGTCTTGGCGACCCACAAAGCCTGATTCATTTGCCGATTCCTCGTTTGGCGCCGGCCCGCTGGCCGTCCACGCCGGGGTTGATGCACGCCGCGTGCCAAACCGGCGCCAGATTGCCGGCGCCTGCGGCTTCAGCCGCTCAGCTTCAGCAGGGTGTTGGCCGACTGCGCGTTCTCATCGCCATGCTTGATCACCTTCACCTGCATCTCGAACTGCCGCTGCAGCTGGATCATCTGCACCAGCGCACCGGCCGCATCGACATTGCTGCCTTCCAGCGAACCGCTGTTGACCGCCTTGCCCTGCGCCTGGGCGAACGGCTGGTTCGGGTCGGTATTGCGCATCAGCCCGTCCAGCCCGCGGGTCAGCTGCGCGGAAGTCGCCTGCACCACGCGGATGCGCCCGACCGTGGCCTGGGTCGCCGCGCTCTCGCCCAGCGGGGTGATGGAGACGGTGCCGTCGCTGCCGATTTCCATCGACTGGTGCGGCGGGATCGTCATCGGGTTGCCGTTCTCGTCCAGCACCGCGCGGCCGCTGGCGGTGACCAGCTGGCCATTCGGCGTCAGCGCCAGCTCGCCGCCCCGCGTATAGGCCTCGCCGCCATCGCCCGCCTGCACCGCCAGCCAGTTGTCCGGCTGCAGCGACACGTCCAGCGGATTGCCGGTGACCTTCTGCGAGCCGACGCCGGCATCGAAGCCCTGGTCGATGTGCATCGCGTTGACGCGCGAGGCAAAACCATCGCCGCGGATCGGCATCGCCTGGGTATTGGCCAGCGCGGCCTTGAAGCCGTTGGTATCGACGTTGGCCAGGTTCTGCGACACCGTGCCCTGGGCCTGCAGCGAGGCGCGGGCGCCGGTCATCGCGACGTAGAGGGCTTTGTCCATGGGAAGCGGGAGCTCTGGGAAGTGGCCCTTCTCCCGCTAGCGGGACGGGGCACCCTCGGGGTCGAAGGTGCCCGAAGGGCGGATGAGGGCAGCGCGGCGCTAGATCATCAACGGATGTTGATGATCGTCTGCGTCACCTGGTCCTGGGTGGAGATCATCTGCGCATTGGCCTGGAAATTGCGCTGCGCCACGATCATGTTGACCAACTGCTCGGTCAGGTCGACGGTCGACGATTCCAGCGAACCGGACTCGATCTCGCCGAAGTCCGAGCTGCTCGGCGCCCCGGTCCGCGGCGAGCCCGAGGAATAGCTCTCGGCCCACATCGTGCCGCCTTGCTGCGACAGGCCCTGCGGATTGGTGAAGTTGGTCAGTGCGACCTGGCCCAGCGCCTTGTCGGCACCGTTGGAATAGCGCGCGAACACCACCCCGGTCGTGTCGATGCTGATCTCGTTGAGCTTGCCGCTGGCATAGCCGTCCTGGCGCGTATCGCGCAGGGCGAAGGACTCGCCGTACTGGGTCGAGCCGCTGACATCGAGCGACATGCTCAGCACGCCGGCGCCGGTGCTCGGGGTGTACGGGTCCAGGGTGATCTTGCCGTCGGCCGGGCTGGTCAGCGCGCCGCTGTCGGAGAACTGCAGCGTGGTCGGGGTGCCGACCTGGTTGCCGTCGACGTAGCTGTACATCTGCCACTCGTTGGCGTTGGCGGTCTTGACGAAGTACGAGGTCTGGGTGTGGCTCACGCCCAGCGAGTCGTAGACGTTGATGCCGCCGGTGGAATGGTTGTAGCTGTTGGACTCGGCCGGGTCGAAGGTCGCCACCGTCGGCTGCTTGGCGTTGCCGGGCAGGGTGAAGCCGAGGTTGACCGTGGTGGTCTGGCTCGGCGGGCTGTCGGTGGTGAGCAATTGCAGGTCGCCCAGGCGGCCGACATCGAAGCCGTTGCCGTTGGCGTTGGGCGCGTACACCTGCAGGCGGGCGCCTTCCGGGTTGACGACATAGCCGTTGGAATCGGTCTGGAAGTTGCCGGCGCGCGTGTACAGGCGCTCGCCGTTCATCGACATGGTGAAGAAGCCTTCGCCGGAGATCGCCAGGTCCAGGCTGCGCCCGGTCGGGTCGATGTTGCCCTGCGAGAACTGCTGGGCGACGTTGCTCACCCGCACGCCCGAGCCGACCGCATTGCGCGACAGGCCATAGGCCGTGCTCTGGAACATGTCGGCGAACTCGGCGCGCGACTGCTTGAAGCCGGTCGTGTTGACGTTGGCGATGTTGTTGGAAGTGGCGTTGAGGTCGGCGTTGGCGGCATTGATGCCGGACAGCGAAGTATTGAAGCCCATGGGAACTCCTGGTTGCGCGGGTGCCGGCTCAGCTGACGCGGAGCACGTAGTCGATGGGGGCGGTGCCCAGCCCCTTGAGGTTGAGGTACAGGCCGTCGGAGCCGACGGTCACGCTTTCCACCGGGGCCTGCACGTAGGTGGAGATCTTGCTGTCGGTGCCGCTGGTGTCGGTATGGGTGGCGGTGATGCCGTAGCTGCCGGCGGCCAGGCGGTTGCCGTTGGCGTCGGTGCCGTCCCATTCGAAGGGAACTTCGCCGGCCGCGCCGGCCTGCACGCTGATCGTCTTGACCTTCTGGCCGTTGGCGTCGGTGATGTCGAAGTTGACGGTACCGGCGCTGGGCGCGGCGACCACGCCGCTGACCGAGCCGGTGTCTTCCAGTGCCAGCTTGGCCGAAGGCACCAGCACCTGGTGGCCGACCAGCTGCGCGCCGCGCAATACCTGGTCGCTGCTCATCGCCGAGGAGAAGCTGTTGACCGAGGTGTTGAGGTCGGTGATGCCCTGCACGGTGGAGAACTGCGCCAACTGGCCGAGGAACTCGCTGTTCTCCATCGGCTTGAGTGGGTCCTGGTGCTGCAGCTGCTCGGTCATCAGGCGCAGGAAGTCGGCCTGGCCGAGCGAGGCCTCCTTGCTCTTGGTGCTGCTGCTGCTGTCGGAGGTGAGGCCGAGCGACTTGTAGATGTCCGAGGCAATGGTGCTCATGGTGGGTTCCGGTGGCGGCTAGGCAAAGGGGAGGAGTCAGCGACCCAGGGTGAGGGTCGCCAGCGCCAGTTCCTTGGCGGTGTTGAGGACTTCGACGCCGGCCTGGTAATTGCGCGAGGCCGAGATGAGGTTGACCATCTGCGCGACCGGGTCGACATCCGGGGAATAGACATAGCCCTGGTCATCGGCCAGCGGGTGGCCGGGCTCGTAGCGCTTGATCGGCGGCGCGCCGGTGGTGGTGATTTCCTTGACCTTGACCCCGGTCAGGCTCGGGTCCTGGCGGTTGGGCGTGGCCTGGAAGACCGGTTCGATCGGCTTGTAGGCGGCCTCGGCCGAACCGGCCACCGAATCGGCGTTGGCCAGGTTCGAGGCGATCGTGCTCATGCGCACGGACTGGGCCTGCAGGGCCGAGCCGGCGACATCGAAAATGGGCAGGTTGCTCATGCTCAGGAGCCCGTGATCGCGGTGAGCATGTTCTTCACCTTGGATTCGAGGAAGCTCAGCGAGGCGCGGTATTCCAGCGCGGCACGGCCGTAGGCGGCGCGCTCGGCATCCGGATCGACGGTGTTGCCGTCGAGGCTGGGCTGGTCGGCCTGGCGGGTGATCTGGAACGGGTTGAGGCCGGTGAGCTCGCCGCTGGCGATGTGGCCTTCGCGGGGGGTGGCCATGCCCTCGAGGCTGGCGCCCTCGCGGGCGGCGCCGGCGGCCTGGAGGGCGGCATTGAAGTCCAGGTCCTTGGCCTTGTAGCCGGGCGTATCGACATTGCTCAGGTTGCTGGCGATGAGCTGCATGCGCTGCTCGCGCAGCGGCAGCGCATCGGCATGCACCCCAAGGTAGGAAGCGATCGGATTGGACACGGCCTTGCTCCGGCGGATCAGTGCCGGGGTAGAGGCAAGAGCTGTGCCAGAAGGGGCGGGACTCGGGACTCGGGACTCGGGACTCGAAGATTGAGGCGAGCTGGAAGTGACCTGGCCTTCGGAGGCCTTGGTCCAAAAGCGCGCTGAAACCGCTTTGCGAGTCCCGAGTCCCGAGTCCCGGACTCCGAGTCCCGGACTCTGAGCCCGGAGCCCCGGACTCCGAGCCCCGACCTAAGCTACCTGCACCACATCTCTCAGACGTTCCAGGACATATTCCGCCAGCTCGTGCGCGCTGTACTTGGCCACGAAGGCGTTGGCGCCCACCTGTTCGACCATCGCGTTGTTGAACACGCCCGAGAGGGAGGTGTGCAGCAGGACGTAGAGGCCGGACAGGCCGGGGTTGCGCCGGATTTCCGTCGTCAGGGTGTAGCCGTCCATCGCCGGCATCTCGATGTCGGAGATCACCATGGCGTAGCGTTCGGCCGGGTCTTCGCCGCCGGCCAGCACCTGCAAGAGGTGGTCCAGGGCCTGGCGGCCGTCGGAGAGCAGGGTGGCGCCGACGCCGAGCTGGTCGAGCACGCTGCGGATCTGCTGGCGGGCCACGCGCGAGTCGTCCACCACCAGTACCTGCAGGGGACGGTCGCTGACCAGGGCCATGGCCGGGTCCAGGTGGATGTCGGTTTCGACCTGGGCGATGTCGGCCAGTACGCTTTCCACGTCGATCACCTGGATCAATTCGCCCTGGAAACGCGTCACCGCGGTCAGGTAGGTCGCCTCGGCGCCGAGTTCCGGCGGCGGGTGGATGTCTTCCACCGCGATGTTGACGATGCGCTCCACGCCGCTGACCAGGAAGCCCTGCACCGAGCGATTGAATTCGGCCACGACCAGGTAGCCCGGCGCGTTCTCGCTGCCGGGCGTGCGCTCGGGATGGCCGATGGCCACGCCGAGGTCGAGCACCGGCACCGAGCGGCCGCGCACATCGGCCACGCCGGCGAATTCATTGGGCAGGCCGGGGACCTGGAACAGGTCCGGCCGCCGCAGCACTTCCTGCACCTTGAAGACATTGACGCCAAAAAGCTGACGACCGCCCAGGCGGAACAGCAACAGGGCGAGGCGGTTGTGGCCGGCCAGACGGGTACGCTGGTCGATCCGGTTGAGCAGGTCGTGTGACATGCGTGATTTATCGGATGGTGGCGGGGGAACTTGAGGGGCTTTGGGGGGGGGCGGGACTCGGGACTCGGGACTCGGGACTCGCAGGAGCGGTGGGCAGCGCGCTGTTAGATAAAGGGTCTCCGGAGAGTGGGGACGCCGCAGGTGCCTCAGCCCGCGAGTCCCGAGTCCCGAGTCCCGCAAAAAACTGGCACACCCCTTGCACCAGCCCCCAAGTCATTCCGCCCGGAAGCCGCCATGCGCCATCTTCGCCTCATCCTGATCCTGCTTGCGCTCGCGCCCGCGGCGGCTTTCGCGGATGCTTACCAGCCGGTGGAGAGCATCCGCGCGGCCGCGATCGCGGCGCTGGGCGTGGAGGCGGCCGATGCCGAGACCACGCTGGACCCGGGCCTGCGCATGCCGGCCTGCCCGGTGGCGCTGCAGGCCCAGCCGGGCAACGGCAATACGGTCGAGGTCGGCTGCCCGCAGGCGGCCGGTTGGCGGCTGTTCGTGCCGGTGAAGGTGCGCCGCAGCCAGAACGTGCTGGTGCTCAACCGCGGCGTGGCCGCTGGAGAAACCATCGACGCGGCCGATATCGGCATCGAGCGGCGCGATGCGGCCCGGATTGCCGGGGCCGTGCTGGCCGATCCGGCCGATGCGGTCGGCCGCAGTGCCCGGCGCGTGCTGCCGGCCGGCACCGTGCTCGCAGCCAGCGACCTGGTTGCCCAGCGCCTGGTGCGGCGGGGCGATACGGTGGCGCTGGTGGCGCGGCGCGACGGCCTGGAGGTGCGCATGAGCGGCCGCGCCCTGGGCGATGCCGGCCGCGATGAGCGGGTGTCGGTGGAGAACAGCTCCTCGCGCCGGATCGTGCAGGGCGTGGTCGATGCCAGCGGCGCGGTCGTGGTCTCGCGCTGAGGCGATCGCCGAGCGCCGGTGTCAGGAAAAACCCGAATTCGTCCTAAAGTAATCCCGCAAGCGGCCGTTATCCCTTGCGAACCGTATGAGGAATACCACCATGACCCACAAGATCGAAGGTAGCCTGCCCGCCGGTGCGACCCTGCGAAGCGGTAGCGTGGCCGGCAAGATTTCCTCGGCCGGCGCCGACCGTTCCTCGCCCGTGGCCGCCGCCGAAGCCAGCGACAGCCTGCGCCTGACCGGCGAGGCCACCGGCCTGCAGACCCTGCAGAAGGAACTGTCCACGGCCCCGGCCGTCGACCAGAGCCGCGTGCAGGCAGTGCGCGAGTCGCTGCAGAACGGCAGCTACAAGATCGACCCGGACGCGATCGCCAGCCGCATGATCGACCTGGACCAGCAGCTCGGCGGATGAGCCCCATGAGCGATGCCCTGCAGCGCCTGGGCGACGCCCTGGCGGGTGAGCGCCAGGCCCTGATCGACCACGATGTCGAGGGCTTGATCCGCGCCACCCAGGACAAGCTCGAGGCGCTGCGCGTGCTCGAGCGCGACGTGCCGCACGGTGCCGAAGCGCGCCTGCGCGAACTGGCCGAGGTCAACCGCGCCAACGGCGCCTTGCTGGCGCGCCGCCGCCGCGAGGTCAACTGGGCGCTGCGCCATCTCGGCCGCAGCGAGAGCGCGCCGGCTTATGACGCGCGCGGGCAGAGCGACAGTGTTTGTGCCACTCGGGCGATTGCGGTGGCTTGAGAGCCGGGACTCGGGACTCGGGACTCGGGACTCGGGACTCGCAAGAGCAGGTGGACAGCACGCCGTTGCTTGAAGGCCTCCGAAGGGCAGGGACCTGGCCGCGCGCCTCAGCGCCGAGTCCCGAGTCCCGGAAAGGCATACTAGCCGTCCACAGACGCCCAAAGCCGCCCTCCGTGCCCGACAAACTCTATTTCAATCCCGCACTGCTGCCCTCGCAGGACGTGCTGCGCGCTTTCAGCGAGCGCATGCGCGAAGGACTGCTGCTGTTCCGCGGCGATGGCGAGCTGGTGTTCGCCAATGCCATTGCCCGTGCCAGCCTGTGCCGCGACCCGCACGACGGCCGCAGCTTCGGCGAACGCATTGCCGAGGTGTTGCCCGGCGGGGCGCTGAACCAGGCGCGCGGCAGTGGCAACTGGTCGGGCAGTTTGCCGATCGGCGAGCGCGTGGTGATCGCGCATCTCTACCATCACGGCGTGGTTGGCGCGGATTTCTTCCTTGCCCTGTTCCACAACATCGAGGGCCAGGAGGATTACGAGCGCGAGTTGGAGCAGCGCCACGCCGAATTGCGCCAGGCCTACATGCGCTTGAACGGTGCGCAGGACAAGCTGCTGCAGTCGGAGAAGATGGCCTCGATCGGCCAGCTCGCGGCCGGCGTGGCGCATGAGATCAACAACCCGATCGGCTACGTGCATTCCAACCTGGGCAGCCTGCAGGAATACCTGCGCAGCCTGTTCACCCTGATCGAGGCCTACGAGCGCGCATTGCGCGCGCCGGATCCGAAGGCGCTGATCCCGGAGATCGACGATATCCGCAAGCGCGCGGACATCGACTTCATCGCCGGCGATCTGCCGCAGTTGATGGCCGAATCGCGCGAGGGCATCGAGCGGGTGACGCGGATCGTGCGCGACCTCAAGGACTTCTCCTATTCGGACCGCTCCGAGTCGTGGAAGCTGGTCGACCTGCACGCCGGCCTGGAATCGACGATCAACATCATCTGGAACGAGCTCAAGTACAAGGTCACGCTGGAGCGCCGCTACGGCGAGCTGCCACTGGTGGAGGCGCTGCCCTCCGAGCTCAACCAGGTCTACATGAACCTGCTGCTCAACGCCGGGCAGGCGATCACCGAGCGCGGCACGATCACGGTGGGGACGGGGCTGGAAGGCGATCACGTGTGGATCGAGTTCCGCGATACCGGGCCGGGTATTCCGGCCGACCTGCAGCAGCGCATCTTCGACCCGTTCTTCACCACCAAACCGGTGGGCAGCGGCACCGGCCTGGGGTTGTCGATCTCCTACGGCATCATCAACAAGCACCACGGCCGCATCGACGTGGAGAGCGCGCCGGGGCAGGGCGCCACGTTCCGGATCACCCTGCCGGTGCGGCAGCCGAAGTAACCCAGGCGCGTGCGCGCTGATTCTTGGCGTCGTGAGCGGCGAGATGGCAGTCGGGGCTGAAGCCCCTCCCACAATCTTTCCGATCACTGTCCTGCAAGCGATTGCACTGTGGGAGGGGCTTCAGCCCCGACGAGCGGAGCCGCGATCTGTCAGCAGGCAGCCGGTCCTCAAACCCCTCTTACCCCTCGTCGGCAAGCGTCCCGTCCCTCGCCGCCGCCCCAACCCCATCGCGGCCCTTGCGCAACTCATCATGCGTACGGAACGCCTGGCGGATGTGCTCGCGCAGTTCGTCGTCGTTCCACGGTTTGGTCAGGAAGCGGTAAATGGCGCCGCGGTTGATCGCCTCGGTCACCGTGGCCAGGTCGGTATAGCCGGACAACACCAGGCGCACCGTGTCCGGATACAGCATCTTCACCCGGCCCAGGAACTCGGTGCCGCTCATGTCGGACATGCGCTGGTCCGAGAGGATCACCTGCACGTCGTTGGTGGCGAGCAGGTCGAAGGCGTCGCGCACGTTGCCGGCGGCGAGGATGCGGTAGCCGTCGCGGCGGAACAGGCGCACCAGCGAGCGCAGCACGTTCTCTTCGTCGTCGAGCAGCAGCAGGGTGCGGTCGGGGCGGGTCTCGGCGAAGGATTCGGGGCGCAGGTAGCGGCGCCGCAACGCCATGCCGGCCGACTCGGCCGACATCGGCTCGCCGAACATGTAACCCTGGAAGATGTCGCAGTCGTTGCGGCGCAGGAAGCCGAGCTGGGCCTGGGATTCGACGCCGTTGGCGATCACCGTCATGCCGAGCTGGTGGCCCATGGCGATGATGGCGCGGGCGATGGCCGCTTCGCGGCTGCCGGCCGGGGCGCTCTTGATGAAGCTGCGGTCGATCTTGAGCCGGTCCACCGGGTAGCGCACCAGCGCGCTGAGGCTGGAGTCGCCGGTGCCGAAGTTGTCCAGGCTCAGGCTGATGCCTTCGTTGCGCAGGTTGGCCATGGATTCGTGGACGAAGTTGACGTTGTTGGTCAACGCGCTTTCGTTGATTTCCAGGGTCACGGCGCTGGCCGGCACGCCGGCCGATTGCAGCATCGACATCACTTCGTTGAAGAAGGCCGGGCGCAGCAGCTGCAGGGTGGAGACGTTGACCGCGATGCTGAAGTCGTCGAAGCCCTGGTCGCGCCATTGCCGCGCCTGCTTGATCGCGTTCTGCAGCACCCACTCGCCCAGTTGTACGATCACGCCCAGGCGCTCGGCGGTGCGCATGAAGCGCTCGGGCACCAGCATGCCGAGGGTGGGCGACTGCCAGCGCAGCAGCGCTTCCATGCCGACGATGCGGCCGTCGCGGGCGCTGACCAGGGGCTGGTAGCGCAGGCGCAGTTCGCCGTGCGGGATCGCATCGACGATCTGCCGGGCGATGATGCTTTCGCTATGGGCGTTGGCCGGGGAGTTGCGCGTATACATGCGCACCGTGTTGCCGCCTTCGCGGCCGGCCTGGTAGTTGGCTTCCTCGGCATGGTCGAGCAGCGCCGAGAGCTGGGTGCCGTGCTCCGGGCACAGGCTGATGCCCAGGGTGCCGGTCATGAACAAGGTGTAGGGCAGTACCGACAGCGGCAGTTCGATCTGCTGGCGGATCTCTTCGGCGAAGTCCTCCGGCAGCGGCGTGCCGTCCTGGCGCGGGGCGACGATGACCATCTCGTCGCTGCCGTGGCGCCACAGCTTGCCGCGCGTGCCCAGGTAGCCTTGCAGGCGTTCGGCCAGCAACGACAGCGCCTGGTCGCCGACCTCGGCGCTCATGTTCTCGTTGATCGAGGCGAAGTGGTCGATGTCCAGGTGCAGCAGCATCAGCGGCGCACCGCCGGAGGCGGCGGCATCGACCAGCCGCAACAGTTCGGGATTGCCCGCGCCCAGCCGCTGCGGCTTGCTGGTTTCGAGTCCGGACGGGAGTGCGGGGTTCCACATAAGGCTCAACGTCCGTTGTCGCGGAGGGGCGGTTCGCCGGCCGCCTGGTAAGGCAGGTGCAGGCGCACGCAGGTGCCCGCGCCGGGTGCCGATTCTATCGTCAGCGTGCCGCCGGCGGTCTGCGCGCGTTCGCGCATCACCACCAGGCCCAGGCCGCGCGGGCCTTCGGGTTCGAAGCCGTCGCCATCGTCGTTGACTTCCAGGTACAGGCCGCCCTGGGGGTGGTCGCGCAACACCAGGTTGACCTCGCCGGCGCAGGCGTGGCGCAGCACGTTGGTCAGGCTCTCCTGGGCGATGCGGAAGCAGGCCTGTTCGATCTCGTTGCTCGGCCGCTGCTGCAGGGGCGAGATGTCCAGCCCCAGGCGCTGCGGCTTGCCGCGGAACAGCGCCGAGGCCTGCCAGCGCAAGGCCGCCTCCAGGCCGAGCGCGTCCAGTTGCGGCGGGCGCAGCAGCATCGACAGGTTGCGCAGCTTGGTCACCGTGGTGTCGGCCAGCTCGACGATCTCCTGCAGGTTGTCGCGCCGCGAGTCCGGCTCGTCGTCTTCCATCGCCGCGTGCGCCGACAGCTTCATCGCGGTGATCGCCTGGCCGATGTCGTCGTGCAGGTCGCGCGAGATCGCGCGGCGCTCGTCCTCCTGCAGCGAGAACAGGCGCTTGGCCATGGCCTGCAGCTCGCCGTTGCTGGCGGCCAGGGCATCGCGCATGCGCTCGGGCTCGCTGAGGTCGCGCACCACCAGCAGCCGGCAATCGCGCCCGCCGTAGCGCACCGCGCCGACCGACAGGCCGGCCTGGAACACGCTGAAGTCGCGCCGGCGCATGCGCCGCGCCGCCGACACTTCGGCGCGCGATTCCTCGCCGGCCAGTTGCTCGCGCACCAGGGCCAGGTCGGCCTCGCTGACCAGGGCCGCCAGCGGCTCGCCGAGCAGCGATTCGCCGGGGTAGCCGAACTGCCCGGCGCAGGCCGGGTTGGCGTACATCACGCGCTCGTCGGCCAGGATCATCACCCCGTCCGGCAGCACCCGCACCAGTTCGCGGAACTGCTCCTCGCGCTCGCGCAGCAGGCGCCGCGACTGCTCGCGTTCGGTCACGTCCTGCAGGGTGCCGTGCACGCGGCGGCGGCCGTCGGCGCCGATGCCGCTCTCGGCACGCAGGTGGGTCATGCGGGTCTGGCCGTCGCCGGCGATCAGCGGCAGCAGCACGTCGACCTGCACGGTGCCGGCGCTGCACATGTCGTCGAGCAGGCGGTCGATGCGCACCTGGGTGACCAGGTCCACGCCGGCCAGCAGTTCTTCGAAACGGTGCCAGCGCTGCTCGCAGGGCAACGGCCGGCCGACGATGCGGTAGACCTCCGGCGAGAAACGGCCCAGGCCGTTGGTCGGGTCCAGCTCCCACGAGCCGAGCCCGGCAATGCTCTGCGCTTCTTCCAGCAGGGCCAGCAGTTCGGCGCGCTGGCGCGCGGCGCGGCGTTCGGCGCTGCGGTCGATCGCCACCACCAGCCGGGCCTGGCCGCCGGGCACCGACAGCGGGCTGCTGCGCACTTCCACATCGCGCAGGCCGTCGCGGGTGAGCAGCGACTCGGTGAGCACGCAGTTCTCGTCGGGCGCATCGCGCAGGTGGGCGATGATCTCGCCGAAGCGTTCCTGCTCGCTGGCCGGCCACACCGCGTCCAGGTGCTGGCGCAGGAATTCCTCGTGGGTGTAGCCGAAGAACGCCAGCGCCGCCGGATTGGCGTCGATGATGCGCAGGGTCTGCAGGTCGTAGGCCCACACCGGGCAAGGCAGGGCGTGGAACTTCTCGTGCAGTTGCGCCTGCGAGTGCGCCAGCGCGGCCTGTTCGTCCTGCAGCAGGCCGGCCAGCCGGCGCAGGCCGTAATGCAGCAACAGGGCCGAGGCGACGACGAAGGCCGCCCCGTCCAGGCCGAGCAGGCGGTGGAAGCCGGCGGCGTCGGGGCGGGCCAGGCGGACCAGGGTGTCGCCGGCCAGCAGCCAGGTCAGGCCCAGCGCCAGGTAGGCGGAGGTCAGGATCCAGATGCCGGCGCGCAGGCGGCGGGCGAGCCGTTGTCCGGACAGGGGCAGGGGCAGGGTAGGTCGGCTGCGGTCGTCGGACATGGAGGCACGGGGCGCCAGCGGCGGGCAACGCCTCATCTTAGTGGGTCCGCGCCGCTTTGCGCGCGCCGGCCCCCCTCCTGCGCGCGGCCGGACGAACCGCGGACGGGCCCGGCGGCCGGCGCGCTCAACTATTCCGCGCCGCGGCCGTTATCCATGACGTCCCCCATCCCCCCGGGGTTCGAGAAGCGGAGCTTCCCAGCGTGGATCCAGGCGTCATTGCAAGCTTGCTGCAGCACCCGCTCACCTCCGCGGTGGTGGTGCTCGATCCGCGTGGGCGGCCGCTGGCCGCCAATGCGGCGGCGCAGTCGCTGGGCTTGCCCGCGACGGTGGCGCTGTACGTCGAGCAACTGGCCGACAGCCGCGAACGCCTGCACCGCGAAGGCGGCATGGTCGCCTGCGTGCTGCCCAGCGGCAGCGGGCAGTGGGATGGATGGCTGCGCGCGGTGCGCGACGAACACGGCGCCTGCATCGCCTTCACCCTGAGCATTCCCGAACCGGCCGGCGCGGTGGCCAGCCGCTGGGAGATCGGCCTGGACAGCGCCGAGCACGGCCTGTGGGACTGGGACATCGCCGCCGACATCGTCTACCGCTCCGAACGCTGGAAACGGATGCTCGGCTACGACGAGCAGTCGCTGCCGCCGAACCTGGCGGCGTTGTCCGAGCTGATGCACCCGGAAGACCATCCGCGCGTCAGCGAGGCCATCCGCGCCCACCTGGCCGGCGAAAGCGACGGCTACAGCGCTGAATTCCGCCTGCGCCAGCGCGACGGCGAATGGCGCTGGATCCTCGACCGCGGCCGCGTCGTCACCCGTTCGGCGGACGGGCGCCCGCAACGCATGGTCGGCACCCATACCGACATCCACCAGCACAAGCTGCTGGAGCAGCAACTGCGCGAGCAGCAGGCGCAGCTCGAAGAGGCCCAGCGCATCGCCAGCATGGGCAGCTGGAGCTGGGACTGCCGGCGCGACCGGCTGTGGCTGTCCGAAGATTTCACCCGCCAGCTCTCGCTGCCGGGCAAACCAATGCAGCACGTGCGCCACCTGGTGCGCCACCTCGGCGCCGAGGGCCGCAGTGCCCTGCGCACCGCCTGGCGCCGCCTGCGCGCGGCCGGCGAACCACTGCATTTCGAACTGGAACTGGGCATTGCCGGGCAGAAGCCGCCGCAGCATGCGCGGGTGTGGGCGCAACCGGTGTTCGACGGCGACGGCGGCTTGTTGCGCCTGGTCGGCCAGGTGCAGAACGTCACCGAACAGCGCCAGACCGACGCGCTGATCCGCTGGCGCACCGAGCTGCTCAACCGCGTGTCGGCCCTGGGCCGGATCGGTGGTTGCGAAATCGAGGTCGACACCCGGCGCATGCAGTGGACCGAGGAGTGCTACCGCATCCACGGCCTGCGCAAGGAACCGATCACCCTGGAGCAGGCGCTGTCGCTGTACACCCAGGATTCGCGCGACACCTTCGAGGCGGCGCTGCTGCGCATCTCCGACGGCGGCCTGCCGGAGCAGCTGGAGCTGTGCTTCTACCGCAACTCCGGCCAGCGCGTGTGGGTGCAGGTGCTGATCGAGCTGGACCGGCGCGAGGGCCTGCCACCACGCTTCGTGGTCCTGTTCCGCGACATCAGCCGCGAGCGCGAGGCCAACGAGCGCATCGAACTGCTGGCCCATTACGACCGCCTGACCGGCCTGCCCAACCGCTTCCTGCTGCGCGAGCGCGCCGAGGAAGCGATGGCCGAGGCGCGCGAACGCGGGCAGACGCTGGCGATGCTGCTGGTCGACCTGGATGGCTTCAAGAGCATCAACGATTCCTTCGGCCACGCCACCGGCGACACCTTGCTCAAGCACGCGTCCACGCGCCTGCACCAGCAGCTGCGCAACAGCGACCTGTTCGGGCGCTTCAGCGACGACGAATTCGTGGTGGTGCTGCGCGACCTGTCCGAGCCGGAAGATGCCGGCCACGTGGCGCGCAAGCTGCTGGCGGCGCTGACCGAGCCGCTGCGCAAGGACCACATCACGCTGAAGGTCAGCGCCAGCATCGGCATCGCCCTGCAGGCGCCGGAGCTGGAAGATTTCGACAGCCTGCTGCGCGCGGCCGATGCGGCGATGTACGCAGCCAAGGAGTCGGGCCGCAATACGTTCCACTACTACAGCCAGGACGTGCTGCTGCGCGCCCAGCGCCGGCTGGAACTGGAGCACGCGCTGCACGGGGCGCTGGACCGCGAGGAGTTCTCGCTGGTCTACCAGCCGCTGGTGCCGACGGGCGGAGAGAGCGCGCCGGCGATCGAGGCGCTGCTGCGCTGGCACCGGCCGGGGCATGGGTTCTGCAGCCCGACGGAGTTCATTCCGATTGCCGAGGAGTGCGGGGAGATCGTGCGCCTGGGCGATTGGGTGCTGGGCGAAGCGTGCCGGCAGGCGGTGGTCTGGGACCAGCAGGGGCTGCAGTTCAGCCGTATCGCGGTGAATGTGTCGGCGGTGCAGTTGCGCGACCGCGGGTTTGCCGAGCGGGTGCTGGAGATTTGCAGTGCGAACGGTTGGTCGCCGCAACGGCTGGAGCTGGAGTTGACGGAGTCGGCATTGATCCGCGACAGCGATGCGCTGCGGCGGTGTTTCGATCTGTTCGAGCAGAGCGGGGTGTTGTTGGCGGTGGATGATTTCGGTACCGGGTTCTCCAACCTGCATTATCTGAACCGGTTCCCGGTGCAGCGGTTGAAGATCGACCGCAGCTTCGTGCAGGGGATGCTGGCCGATGCGAATACGGCGGAGGTGACGCAGGCGATCGTGCACCTGGGCCATGCGTTGGGGATGCAGGTGGTGGCGGAGGGCGTGGAGACGGTGCAGGAGGATGCGCTGTTGCGGCAGCAGGGCTGCGATGAGATCCAGGGTTATTTCTATTCCCGGCCGTTGGCGCCGCGCGATTTGGCGCAGTGGTTGCGGGAGGCGGAGATTGGGGGGCGGATGGGGCAGCGGTTGAGTTTGGCTTCTGGGTGAGGCCTGGGTTTTTGTTGGTTTTAATTTGGCCCCCTCTTTGTGAGGGGGTTTTTGTTTTTGCTTTGCTGGTTGGGGCGCTTGGCTGAGGGTGGGTCGCGCGGCGTCCGGGGGCAGGCCCTTTCCGGGACCCTTGGCGACATCCATGTCGCCAAGGGTCCCGGAAAGGGCCTGCCCCCCGGACGCCCGATAGTCTGCGGTAGCTCTTGTGAGAGCACGGCGGGCCGGCTGCGGTCTTCTTCCGCGCGAGCGCGGTCAGGGCAGGGTGGAAAGCATGCGCTCGCGATCGATCACCCAGCGCGGTTTGCGCTTGGGCTTTTTTTCGGGCGGCAGGGGCGGTGGCGCGATGACGGTGATCACCAACTTGCAGGCTTCGACGCGGACGCTGAGGCGGCTGCCCGTCAGCAGGCCCGCTTGTTCCAGCCATAGTCCGCGCAGCCGCAACATGGGCGCGCGGCAGTGGCGGACGTCGTAGTAGTACGAGCCTACGGTCAGTTCAACGGGCCGGCGCGGGCCGCGCAGGCGATAGCGGGCGGCAGGCGCCGAGGGGGCCGGGCCTGGCGGTTCGGCGATGAGTTGCGGGGCTGCCGGGGCGTTGGTGCCATGGCCGGCTGTGTCTGCGACCCAGGTGATCGGCAGGGAAAGGTAGGAGCGAGGCTTGGCGGGTTTTTGCATGGATAGCCCTCCGTGACGGAAAAACCCTGCCGCGTCATTGCGGCAGGGTGCCGGGAGGTTCAAAAACCGCTCAATGGCAATACGGCCGGACTTATTTCCCCGCGGGGTCTTGTATTCGTCCCCTCCCGACGAAACTTCGCATTGATGCACGAGGTCGTGGGGGCGTTGCTTTGTTTGCCACTGAACGGAGTTTTGAAGCTCGTGAGGCGAGATTCGCATCCGCCACGGGACGCAACTATTCGATTTTTCGAACTGACACAAAGTTGCGGAAATGTCTGATAGCCAAGGCGGCTGGCGTTGACGATATCGGCCGCGACACGGTGATCCCTTCTGTGTGAAGTGCCGGGCCGCTTCAATTGCGCTAGATGCTGTAGGGAATAGCCGATATGGGCATTGATGTGCGCGAAGTTGAACGCGTATATCCGTCGCGTTCGGTAGATTTGAGCGGATGAACCAGACCATGGATGGCGTTGCGTGGGAAGGAGCGGTGCAGCTTCGTCCGCTCGATTTTAACGTTGGCCACCTGCGCCGGATGAGGTTGGACATCGAAGTCCGGCTGGATCGCCGTGCCGTCCTGGTGCCAGTCGTGGTGCTCTTCAGCAACCACTGCTACACGCGGAGCCTTCGTGATGGTGAGTCGGTGGCGGATGCGTTGTATTGCGAGACAAAGGGCGGTGGGGTGATAGAGCATCGCGTCTTGGACGATATGCGACTGGGCTTCTCAAAGCAGCTGCCGAGGATGCTTGAGCAGATTGCCCATGCGACGGTGTTTCAAGGAAGTGGCCAGGTCTTTTACCGCGTAAAGGAAGACCCCGCGCGTGGTGGGGATTGCGGTTGGTACCTCTGCCTCGAAGTGGGCGTCAACGTGGCTGCCAACGAGCTGCGCCTGACGGTGAAGAGCTGCCATTACCGGAGCACGCGTCCGGCCAATGTCCGCGGCAACAAGAAGCGATTCTTCGCGTTCTTCAACCCGATGTATCTTCGGCTGCGCGCGAAGCATCCATGGCTCGTGGCGCAGGAAAAAACAAAGGCCCCTCAATGAGGAGCCTTTGTAGTAGATGCCGGGCCTCTTGGATATTCCACGCTACGGTGGGAACCACCCGGAGGTGGCGGCATGAAGGCTACCCATAAGGGACACCGGCTATCGCGCTTCACGGGTTCAATCTACACGCAGGCGGGTTGCGGATCAACCAGCCAATGTCTTTGCCGCAAAGCCGGCTCAGTCCGCGTTTGGGCGTCCCCCGGATAGCTCAGGACGCGGCCAGGTCGCTCCCGGCCAGCCCCAGATCCCATGCAACGTGCGCCAGCAGTGGGTCGGCCGCCGGTGGGGCGGTGGGCAGGGCAGCGGCAAGTTGAGCCAGCTCGTCGCGGGCCGCTGCTTCGAGGGCGGCCAGGGCGGTGCGGGGGGCGGTGGTGTCGGTCATCGGCGCGGGCACGAGACGGGGAGCGTGACGGGACAGGAACGCAGATCCCCGGCCGGGGCCGGGGAGGTGTGCGGGGCGGGGCGGTGGATCAGAACAGTTCGACCGTGCCGGCGCCCATGCTCTGCTGCGAGACGGGCTTGTGCGGCGGGCGTTCCCATTCGCTGCGCATTTCGCGCAGGCGGGTGCCCAGGCGTTGCAGGGCGTGCACCAGTTCGCCGTCGAAGACACCGCCGTTGCGGTGCAGGAGTTCCTGCAGGGCGACGGCTTCGCGGTTGATGGCGGTCAGGCGGTCGAGGTGGGTGTGGACGCCGCTCAGGGTCTGGGTGGCGATGTCTTCGAACTGCAGGGCGCGCACGGCTTCGGCCACGCTGCCGTCGATGGCGCGGGCGCATTCGGAGATTTCGCGCATGCCTTCGCCGAGCGAGGCGTTGATCGCGGCGACGTTGTCGAGCATGGCCGCTGCTTCGTGGCGCGCTTCGCGGGAGCGGTCCTGGTGGCGCGAGGCCATGTGCGAGACGGTCTCGCGCACCTTGGAGATGGATTCCTTGGAGCTGTGGGCCAGTTTGCGGATCTGTTCGTTGAAGGTGGTGGAGCGTTCGGACAGGTTGCGCACTTCGTCGGCGACCACGGCGAAGCCGCGCCCGGCTTCACCCGCGCGGGCGGCTTCGATGGCGGCGTTCAGGGCCAGCAGGTTGGTCTGGTCGGCGATGGACTTGACGTCTTCGAGCAGGGCGAAGATGCCGTCCAGGTGCTGGGCCATTTCGTCGATGTGGTTGACGGTGGTGCTGCTCTGGCCGCTGACCTGTTCGAGCGCTTCGACCAGTTGCTCCATGCGCGAGCTGGCGTGCTGGGCGAAGCGGGCGACGTCGACGCCGGCACTGCCGTCTTCGCCGGCGCGGTCGACGATGCGGGCCAGGGCGTGGCTCTGCTGGCGCGATTTGCGGTTCATCGCTTCGAAGCTGTTGCCCAGGCCGGCGACGGCCTGGCGGATCAGTTCGCGCGCACGCTCGACTTCGGAGCGGGAGCCTTCGACTTCGTTGCTGACGAAGCTGCGCAGTTCGCTCAGCAGTTGGTCCTGTTCGCGCAGGACGCGGGACTGGTCGGGGTGACGGCGGCCTTGCGACCACACGCTCCAGGCGGCAAAGCCCAGCCAGCTCAGGGTCATGGTGACCAGGATGGCCCAGCGGACGAAGCCCGGGAAATCCAGGGCGACGGCGAGTGGGAACAGGAGGGTCAGGACCAGGGGAGCGGCCAGACGGATCAGGGGGCGTGAGTACATGGGCGTTCTCGGCAGAATCACGATTGCTGTATCGGCCGGGGGTGGTGGGTCTTTAGGTCTTGGGATTTTTTGCGGTGGGTTGTTCAGGGAGGTTTGGCCGCTTCGTTGCTATCGGCTTGGCGGCCGGGGGCTATGCCCGGGCAGTGACGCAAAAGGCGCGCGCCCCTGCCTCCCGCTTGCGGGAGAGGGGCAGGGGCCCGCATCGCAAGCCAGCGCAATCTGCCGCTGGCGCTTTTAACGATTATTCGTCTATGCAAGCGATCCGGCCGCCCAATAGAGTCGATTCGGATGAATAGCCATTCATCTCGCCCGCAGTGGCGTCAATGCCTTCCAACCTAAGAGGAGTTGAAATGCGCGAACTTACTGCCGAAGAAGTAATGATGGTGAGCGGTGGGATGAACTGGGGGGCTGTATACGGCAGTGCTGCCGCAGGAGTGATCGGCGGTGCAGTGGCGGGAGTCGTCGGCGGGCCGGCAGGGATGGGCGTCGGTGCGATCGGAGGAGGACTTGCCGGTGGGCTTGGCTCCATCTTTTACCAACTCAACGCCAGTTGATTCTGCGATCCAGCGTCGGCTCGGAGCTGCCGGTTTGTTTCCGGTAGCTCCGAGGTTGTTCGCTGTGGGAGAACACCTTGAATACTTTTTACAAGGCCCTTCTGACGACTGTCGCAATGAGCGTGCCAGGCGGCATCGTCATCGCGCTGCTGGTCGCCGTTGGGGTGCCGCAGTGGTTCGCCATGGTTGTCGGCGTGGGCCTGGTGGTGGCTACGGGGCTGTATGTTCTTCGAAACGGCGAGAGGTGGGATCCTTAGCGGGATTTACCGCAGCGCCCGGTCCACCGCTTCGATCATCGCCCGCTTGCCAACCAGGAAGTCCCACAGGCTGCCACCCATTTGCCGCCACAGCACCGCCGAGCGCACTGCGGCCAGCAGCAGCGCACGGATTTCCGCAACCACGCCGGCCTGGCCGAGGTAGTGCGGGTTGCCTTGCACCATCACCCGCGGCTTGAGATGGCTGATGGTGTCGGCGTAGAGCACGCCCAGGGCGCTGAGTACGTCGGGATGGCCGCTGTCACCCAGGTCTTCGGCTTGTTGCGCGGCCTTGCCGATGCCGGCCACGACCGCCGCTACGGTCGCCGGGTCGCGCACGAAGCGGCGCTCCAGCTGCAGCACCGCCAGGGCCAGGCGCGGCAGGACGTCGTCCTGGGCCTGGTTGCGGAAGTAGTTGTGCAGCAGGCGCAGGCCCGGTGCGAGTTGCTGGCGCGAGCCGTAGACGGCTTCGGGGGAGTCGGCGTCGATGCGGAAGACGCTGTCCATGGCGGTGCGCACGCTGGACGCTTCCGAGTGCCCGGTCTCGGCGATGCGCCGTACCTGTTGCAAGGCCTGGGCAATGCCGGCCAAGGCGAGCACGCGGTTGTCCATGGGGGCGGTCATCGAGCCGATACCTCGGTTGCGGAAAGGGGAGTAGACAGTGATTGCGCCACCGGCGCGTCGGTGTGGGCGATCACCGCGCCGCCGAGGCATTCCTGGCCGGCGTACAGCACCAGCGATTGGCCCGGGGTGACGGCGCGCTGCGGGCGGGCGAAGTGCACGTCCACGCAGCCGTCGTCGCGGACTTCGACGGTGCACGGTTCGTCCGGCTGGCGATAGCGGGTCTGGGCGGTGCAGTCGAAGCGCCGCGCGGGCGGTGCGCCGGCGATCCAGTGCGCGCTTTCCGAGCGCAGGGTGTGCGAGAGCAGCCAGGGGCTGTCGCGGTCCTGGTCAACGTAGAGGACGTTGTTGGCCACGTCCTTGCCGACCACGTACCACGGTGCGGCGGCGCGGCCGCGCACGCCGCCGATGTTTAGGCCTTCGCGCTGGCCCAGGGTGAAATAGAACACGCCGGGGTGTTCGCCCACGCGCACGCCCTGGGGGTCGCGGATCTCGCCGCTGCGCGCGGGCAGGTAGCGGCCGAGAAATTCGCGGAAGTCGCGTTCGCCGATGAAGCAGATGCCGGTCGAATCCTTCTTGGCGTGGGTGGGCAGGCCGGCCTCGCGCGCGATGCGGCGCAGGTCGGCTTTGTGCAGGTCGCCGATCGGGAACAGGGTGGCGGCCAGCTGGGCCTGGCCGAGCTGGTGCAGGAAGTAGCTCTGGTCCTTGCCGGTGTCGGCGCCGCGCAGCAGGCGCCAACGCCCGCCTTCGTGGGCGATGCGGGCGTAGTGGCCGGTGGCGATGCGCTCGGCGCCGAGTTCGCGCGCCGCGTCGAGGAAATGCTTGAACTTGACCTCGCGGTTGCACAGCACGTCGGGGTTGGGCGTGCGCCCGGCGGCGTATTCGGCGAGGAAGTGTTCGAACACCTGCTGCCAGTATTCGCTGGAAAAGTCGCGGAAATGGAACGGGATGCCGAGCCGGCCGCAGACGGCGACGGCGTCGCGGCGGTCGTCTTCGGCGCGGCACTCGCCGCTGCCGTCGTCGGCCCAGTTCTGCATGAACAAGCCGGCCACGGCCTCGCCCTGCTGCACCAGGCGCCAGGCGGCGACGGAGGAATCCACCCCGCCGGATACGCCGACCATGATCCGCGGCGCGGCGCTCACAGGGCGCGTACCAGCGACAGCGGCTGGCGCTGGCCGCCGAGGTAGTCGGCGACCACTTGCCAGACCAGTGGGCTGCGCAGGCGCGCCGGCTCGGCGCGCAGCTCGGCCGGCGTCATCCAGGCGGCGGCGACGATGCCGGTGTCGAGCGGGCGCTCCGGATCATGGCTGAGCGGCTCGGCGGCGAAGGCGAAGCGCAGGTAGGGCTCGCCATCGGGCGCGGTCCACTGGTAGCAGCCGATGAAGTGGGTCAGCTGGACGTTCCAGCCGGTTTCTTCCAGGGTTTCGCGCACGGCGGCGGCGTGCAGGGTCTCGCCGGGTTCCAGGTGGCCAGCGGGCTGGTTGACCACTTCGCGGCCGTCGATGCGTTCGATGACCTGCAACAGCCGGCCGTCGCGCACCACTACGGTGGCGACGGTGACATGCGGTGCGGGTGGGCGCGCCGCCATCAGAACCGGTCCTTGCCCGGGGTGAGTTCGGCTTCCATGGCGTCGGCGGCGCGGGTGGTGGCCTCGATCGCGTCGGACAGGGCCGGGCCGGCGAGGTCGGCCGGAATGCGGGTGACGTAGATGGCGGTGCCATCCTGGCGCACCCAGGCGCCGAGGATGTTCTCCTGGCCGTCCTGCAGCAGGCGGTTGGCGATCTCGCCGGGCAAGGTGTCGCCGCCGGCCTGGTAGGCCGGCGACCAGATCTCGCGGATCCGCAGCTGGCCGAATGCCTCGGTGTGCGAGCGCACGTACACCACTTGCTGGCGGCCACCGTCGAGCCCGAACAGCAGGCGGTAGTCGCCGTCGGCGTCGAGCTCGGGATTGAGGCCCAGTGCGCGCAGGCGCTCGCCGAGGGCGGCATCGCCCGCCGCCGAGGCGGGCGCGGCCTTTGCCGCGGGCGGCGCGGCGAAAGCGGGCAGGCTCAACGATAGGGCGACCAGGGCGACGGCGGCCGGCAGATGCTTCATCGGGCTTGAAAAATCGGGGGAAGGGACGAATTGTGCGGGGCGGGACGTGAATCGTCCATTCCACACACCCCCCACTTATAATGTCTCGATGCCCCGCAAACCCATACAAGAACAAGACCACGGCGTCCTGGTAGAGACCGGGCGACCGGAGGTGGCTCCCCCGCCGCGTTACCAGGTCCTGCTGCTCAACGACGACTACACCCCGATGGAATTCGTGGTGACGGTATTGCAGCAATTCTTCGCCATGGACCTGGAAAAGGCCACCCAGGTCATGCTCCATGTGCACACCCGCGGCCGCGGCGTGTGCGGGGTCTTTACCCGCGAGGTGGCCGAATCCAAGGTCGCCCAGGTCAACGAGTTCTCGCGGATGAACCAGCATCCGCTGTTGTGTACGATGGAGCAGGCCTGAGCGACCGCCGGCCGGCTGCCTCGCTGGCGGGCCTGGCCGGGCATCCCACGGCTGCAACGCTGTGGCACGTTTGGCGTACTAACGCCGCGTGAACACGACCTTCCGATAGGGTTGTGGAAATTCCGTACAGAAGCCGCATATTGTTGGCAACAGCCGTCGGAGCTTCCCCCCTATGTTCAGCAAAGACCTCGAGCAAACCATCGGCCAGTGCTACAAGCGGGCCCGCGAGGCGCGTCATGAGTTCATGACCGTCGAGCACCTGCTGCTGGCGCTGCTGGACAATCCGTCCGCGCAAGCCGTCCTGAAGGCTTGCGGTGCCGATGTGACGCGCCTGCGCAACGACCTGGAGCAGGCCATCGAGGCTTCGGTCTCGCGGCTGGCCGAAGATGACGGGCGCGACACCCAGCCCACCCTGGGCTTCCAGCGCGTGTTGCAGCGCGCCGTGTACCACGTGCAGTCCTCGGGCAAGAAGGAGGTCACCGGCGCCAACGTGCTGGTCGCCATCTTCGGCGAGAAGGACTCGCACGCGGTCTACTTCCTCAACCAGCAGGACATCACCCGGCTGGATATCGTCAATTACCTCTCCCACGGCATCGCCAAGCTGGGCGAGGAGGGCGAGGGCTCGCCGCAGGGCGAGGCCGAAGGCAAGGGCGAGGCCGGTGAGGGCGACGGCAAGGGCGATGCCCTGGGCGAGTTCGCCAGCAACCTCAACGAGCAGGCCCGGGCCGGACGCATCGACCCGCTGGTCGGCCGTGCCGACGAGATCGAGCGCACGATCCAGGTGCTGTGCCGCCGCCGCAAGAACAACCCGCTCTACGTGGGCGAGGCCGGCGTGGGCAAGACCGCCATCGCCGAAGGCCTGGCCAAGCGCATCGTCGAAGGTGCCGTGCCGGCCGTGCTGGCCGATGCGGTGATCTATTCGCTCGACCTCGGCGCGCTGGTCGCCGGCACCAAGTACCGCGGCGATTTCGAAAAGCGCCTGAAGAGCGTGCTGACCGCGCTGAAGAAAGTGCCCAACGCGGTGCTGTTCATCGACGAGATCCACACCATCATCGGCGCCGGTTCGGCTTCGGGCGGCACCATGGACGCCTCGAACCTGATCAAGCCGGCGCTGGCGTCGGGCGAGCTGCGCTGCATCGGTTCGACCACGTTCCAGGAATACCGCGGCATCTTCGAGAAGGATCGCGCGCTGGCGCGGCGTTTCCAGAAGATCGACATCGTCGAGCCGACGGTGGGCGAGGCGTTCCAGATCCTGCAGGGCCTCAAGCCGCGCTACGAGGCGCACCACGGCGTGACCTACGCCGACGACGCGCTGCAGGCGGCGGTGGACCTGTCGGTCAAGCACATCGGCGACCGGCTGCTGCCGGACAAGGCCATCGACGTCATCGACGAGGCCGGCGCGCGCCAGCGGCTGCTGCCGGAGGACCAGCGCAAGGAGCTGATCGACATCGAGGAGATCGAGACCATCGTCGCCAAGATGGCGCGGATCCCGGCCAAGCAGGTCAGCGCCACCGACAAGGACGTGCTCCAGCACCTGGAGCGCAATCTGAAGATGGTGATCTTCGGCCAGGACCCGGCGATCGAGACGCTGGCCTCGGCGATCAAGCTGTCGCGCTCGGGCCTGGGCAATCCGGAAAAGCCGATCGGCAACTTCCTGTTCGCAGGTCCCACCGGCGTCGGCAAGACCGAGGTTACCCGGCAGCTGGCGCTGCAGTTGGGCATCGAGCTGGTGCGCTTCGACATGAGCGAGTACATGGAGCCGCATTCGGTCAGCCGTTTGATCGGCGCGCCTCCGGGCTACGTGGGCTTCGACCAGGGCGGGCTGCTGACCGAGAAGATCGTCAAGACCCCGCACTGCGTGCTGCTGCTGGACGAGGTGGAGAAGGCGCACCCGGACATCTTCAACATCCTGTTGCAGGTCATGGACCGCGGCATCCTCACCGATACCAACGGCCGCGAAGCCAACTTCAAGAACGTGATCCTGGTGATGACGACCAATGCCGGTGCCGCGCAGGCCTCGCGGCGGACGATCGGCTTCACCCGCCAGGACCATTCGACCGACGCGATGGAGACGATCCGCCGCAGCTTCACGCCGGAATTCCGCAACCGCCTCGATGCGGTGGTGCAGTTCCAGCCGCTGGGCTTCGACCACATCCTGCGCGTGGTGGACAAGTTCCTGATCGAGCTGGAAGCGCTGTTGCAGGAGAAGCACGTCAGCCTGGCCACCACGCCGACCGCACGCGACTGGCTGGCCCAGCACGGCTTCGACCCGCTGATGGGCGCGCGGCCGATGGCGCGGGTGATCCAGGACAAGATCAAGCGTCCCCTGGCCGACGAGCTGCTGTTCGGCAAGCTGGTCAATGGCGGCAAGGTCAGCATCGACGTCAAGGATGGCGAGCTGGTGGTCGACTCCCAGCCCGAGCCGGAGCGGTTGCTGCCGGCGACGGTGGAGTAAGGCGCTGAGGCCGTGCCCGGACGCCGGGCACGGCAAAACCGGCGGGGCTTGCGCGCCGCCGGTTGGGATCTGCCGGGAGGGTGGCCGCGAGGCTGCCCTTTTTGCTTTCCGGGAGGTTGGCCGGGAAAGCATCGCGGCTGAGGCCGCTCCTACAGGGACCGCGTAGCGGTCATTTCATGCGGTAGGTGATGCGGCCCTTGGTCAGGTCGTACGGGGTCATTTCGACCTTGACGCGATCGCCGGTCAGGATGCGGATGTAGTTCTTGCGCATACGGCCGGAAATGTGCGCGATGATCTCGTGCCCGTTCTCCAGCTTGACCCGGAAAGTGGTATTGGGCAGTGTCTCGCTGACAGTGCCTTCGAATTCGATGGAATCGTCTTTCGACATGTAATCCTGCGGTTCGGGGATGGCCCTTCGAGGACCCTAAGGGCGGGGATTTTACGCCCCCGCGGCCGTGCATGCAAAGTTTGTGTTAATCCAATTGCCCGAAGTCGGCCCGAAAACCCTGTAGGAGGGGCTTTAGCCCCGACGAGCGGAGTCGCGAGCTGTCAGATCCCGGTCGCGGCTGAAGCCGCTCCTACAGGGTGCCCCGGTGGTTGCCCGCGGAACTGAGCGCAGAAGTTGTAGGAGGGGCTTCAGCCCCG
>Ga0160471_100070_pt1 | contig 91222 bp, 74 predicted proteins | sample HID1973K_E11MG_FD_108268 | JGI IMG/M metagenome (GOLD analysis project Ga0160471, IMG submission 108268) | Enriched mosquito-associated microbial communities from UW Madison campus, WI, USA - HID1973K_E11 MG | ecosystem: Host-associated > Arthropoda: Insects > Digestive system > Unclassified ... | reverse complement strand
CGTTGAAAAGGATGGTGCCGGTGGTCGGCTCCAGGAACTTGGTGAGCAGGTTGAAGCAGGTCGTCTTGCCCGCGCCGTTGGGGCCGATCAATGCGTGGATCGAGCCGCGTCGCACCTGCAGGTTGACGTCGCTAACCGCCGTGAACCCCTTGAATTCCTTCGTGAGGTTCTTTGTTTCCAGGATGATTTCCTGAGTCATAGTCTCCTGCCCGCCCTCTTGCTGCGATACCGGGTTGTGCCCGGCACTGACAATGGTTCGAACTCCGGCTTTGTCGCCATGTTTGCCGCGTTATAGGTGTCTGGAAGCGGCGCGGCTGCCGCGATATCCGGGTGGCTCAACCGCCCTGAAGTGCAGGCGGGAGCACCGTATACCGGCGACTATTGTGTGCGTCTGCTGCGTCGCAAAACATCGGGGTTTGCACTAGGCATAAGACATGCAGGAGTCGTCATGTTTCGCCTTGTCTGGTCAACGCTGGCGCGGGTTGGCGGCGGGTTGGGGGCTCCCGCTGCCGACCCGGCACATCACGCCACGGGAATACCCGAAGGCGTGTCAGCAAGCACCTGCACCACGGCGGCGCCACTGGCGCGCAGCTTGCGATCCTCGCGGATCATGTCGCTGGCGCGCTCGGCGATCATGATCGTCGGCGAGTTGGTATTCCCCGACGTGATCAGCGGCATGACGGACGCATCCACCACGCGCAGGCCGGCGATGCCCCGCACGCGCAGGCGGTTGTCCACCACGGCGTCCGGATCGTCGGCGGTGCCCATGCGACAGGTGCCCACCGGGTGGAAAATGGTCGTGCCGATGGCGCCAGCAGCCTCGGCCAGCTGCTCGTCCGTCTCGAAAGCGGCGCCGGGCAGCCATTCCTGGGGCTTGTACGGCGCCAGCGCCGGGGAGGCGACGATGCGCCGCGTCAGGCGCAGCGAATCGGCCGCCACCTTGCGGTCCTCCTCGGTGGCGAGGTAGTTGGGGGCGATGGCCGGTGCGCGCCGGAAATCGGCGTCTTCTATATGTACGCTGCCGCGCGAGCTGGGCCGCAGGTTGCACACGCTGGCCGTGAAGGCGTTGAAGGCGTGGAGCGGATCGCCGAACTTGTCGAGCGACAGCGGCTGCACGTGGTATTCGAGGTTCGGCCGTGTGTAGCTGGGGTCGCTGCGCGCGAACGCGCCGAGTTGCGACGGCGCCATGCTCATCGGCCCGCTCTGGTTGAACGCGTACTGGAGGCCGATGCCGAGCTTGCCCCACCAGCGCGCCACGCGCGTGTTCAGCGTGCGCACGCCATCCACCTTCATCACCGCGCGCAGCTGCAGGTGATCCTGCAGGTTCTCGCCCACGCCCGGCAGCGCCTGCCGCACGCGGATACCGAGCGACTGCAGCCGCTCCGGCTGGCCGATGCCGGACAGCTCCAGCAGCTGGGGCGAATTGATCGCACCCGAGGCCAGGATCACTTCCTCGGTGACGCGTGCCTCGCGGTTCTCCCCGCCGCCGACGAACTGCACGCCGGTGCACCGGCGCCCGTCGGGGCCGTCGAAGGTCAGCGCGCTGACCTGCGCCCCGGTGACGATGGTCAGGTTGGGCCGGTCCGAGGCGCGTCGCAGGAAGGCCTTGGCCGTGTTCCAGCGAATGCCGCGCCGCTGGTTGACCTCGAAATAGCCGACGCCGAAGTTGTCGCCACGGTTGAAGTCCTCGGTACGGGGGATGCCGGCCTGCTCGGCCGCGTCGATAAAGCGCTCGAGGATGTCCCAGCGCAGCCGCTGGGCCTCCACGCGCCATTCGCCGCCCGCGCCGTGGAAGGCGTTGGCGCCGCGATAGTGGTCTTCGCTGCGCCGGAACAGCGGCAGGACGTTGTCCCAGCGCCAGCCGTCGTCGCCGGCGATGCGCGCCCACTCGTCATAGTCCTCGCGCTGGCCGCGCATATAGATCATGCCGTTGATGGACGAGCTGCCGCCGAGCACGCGCCCGCGCGGGTAGCCGAGCGAGCGGCCATTGAGCCCCGGCTCCGCCACGGTGCGGTACATCCAGTCCGTGCGCGGGTTGCCGATGCAGTACAGGTAGCCCACCGGAATATGAATCCAGTGATAGTCGTCCTTGCCGCCCGCCTCCAGCAGCAGCACGTTGACGTCGGTGTCCTGCGTCAGGCGGTTGGCCAGCACGCAGCCGGCCGAACCGGCGCCCACGATGATGTAGTCGTACGTCTCCATAGTCCCTGGCTAGTCCTTCAATGCGCCCCGGCACATCGGTTTTATTATCGGAATGCCACGGATCATCGCACGACTCGGACCCTGCCGCCGTCAGGGCTTTGCCTGAGCCCCCGCACCCGTCCCCGCCACGGGTGCCGCCCCCAGATGCGCCCGCAGCCAGCCGGAGAGCGCCGCGAACACCTCGCTGCGCAGCGGCTCGGCCTCGTTGAAGATCTCGTGATAACCGTTGTCGAACCAGACCATCTCGCGCAGGTCCTCGGGCGCGTTGTCGTGGAAGGTCCGGCTGCCGGCGGCATCGACGATCCGGTCCGCGCCGCCCACCAGCATCAGCGTGGGCGCCTCGAGCCGGGGCGCGTCGGCCTGCGCCTGGGCCATGCCGTGGAGGAACGTCTCCAGCACGCCGGCGCTGATGGTGCCCTGCACCAATGGATCGGTGCGATAGGCGCGCGCCACCTCGGGGTCGTGCGACAGCTGCCGCGCGTCGATCGGATTCGGCACGCGCAGTTGTGGCGCCAGCGCCAGCAGCAGCCGTTGCACGGTCATCATGCCGCTGGAGATGCGCAGCGCCAGTGCCGGCGAGGACAGGATCAACGCGCGAATCGGCCGCACGCGTGCCGTGGCCAGCCGCGCCGCCACGAGCCCGCCCATGCTGTGGCCGAGCACGATCGGCAATTCGTTCCACTGGCGCACGGTGGCGTCGTGGATCTCGGCGAGGTCATCCACATAGATGTCCGCGTGCGGCACGGCCATGCGCGGCCCGCCGCTGGCGCCATGGCCGCGATGATCATAGGCGCGCACGCGCAGGCCGAGCCCGCACAGCAGCGCCGCCACGTGCGGGTAGCGCCCGCTGTGCTCGGCCAGCCCGTGTACCAACAGCAGCGTGCCGAGCGGCTCGGGGTAGCGGTTCGGATCGGGCAGCCAGGTGCGCACCAGCAGCTCGGTGCCGTCGCGCATGCGCTGGCGGGTCTCGGCTGGGGCGATGCTGGGGCGTGCGGCGGCTTCGGTGCCAGGCCGTTCGTCCACGCCGCCCACGTCGTCCGTGCCGATGAGAGGTTCGTCCATCGCTGGTCTCCTGATTGGTACGCCTGCTTCTTCTTGTGGGAATGCTTGCGGCGCGCGGTCAGCGGTGACAGCTCGCACAATCCTTGGAATCCTCGCCGGCGGCGCTCGCCATGTCCGCCAGGATCGGGCAGTCGGGGCGATCGTCGCCGCTGCATGACTCGGCCAGCGCACGCAGCGTGTCTCGCATCGCAGCCAGTTCGGCAATGCGCACTTCGAGATCCGCCACGTGCTTCAGGGTCAGCGCCTTGACGTCCGCGCTGGCCCGCGCGCGGTCGTGCCAGAGCGACAGCAGCCCGCGAATCTCGTCGAGCGAGAATCCCAGATTACGGGCCCGCCGCACGAAGCGCAAGGTGTGCACCGCGCGGTCGTCGTAGCGCCGGTAGCCGCCCTCGGAACGCGGCGGCGCGTCCACCAGGCCGATCGATTCATAGTGGCGGATCATCTTGGCCGTGACGCCAGAGGCCGCTGCGGCTTCTCCGATATTCATCGTGATTCCTCATCAGTCGATCGGGCACTCGCCGCCCCAGCACCCGCCGGATGCCAGCGGCGCAGCAAGAGCGCATTGCCGACCACGCTCACGCTCGAAAACGCCATGGCCGCGCCCGCGACCACCGGGTTCAGCAAGCCGGCGGCGGCCAGCGGAATGCCGATCACGTTGTAGATGAACGCCCAGAACAAATTCTGCCGAATCTTGCGCACGGTGCGGTGCGACACGGCGAGCGCATCGGCCACCAGCGCGGGGTCGCCGCGCATCAGCGTGATGCCGGCGGCGTGCATCGCCACATCGGTGCCGGTGGACATGGCGATGCCCACATCGGCGGCGGCCAGCGCGGGGGCGTCGTTGATGCCGTCGCCGACCATCGCCACCACGGCGGCGCCGTCGCGCTTGAGCGCGGTCACGCGCGCGGCCTTGTCCTCGGGCAGCACCTCGGCCTGGAACTCGTCCAGACCGAGCGCGCGGGCGACCTGCGCGGCGGCGCCGGGGTTGTCGCCGGTCAGCATCACGGTGCGGATGCCTGCCGCGCGGAGCCGTGCGATGGCCGGTGCGGCGCCCGGCTTCACGGCATCGCCGAACGCGACGAGACCCGCCACGCGTCCGTCGGCCATCAGCCAGGACACCGTGCGGCCCTCGGCGCGCAGCCGCTCGGCTTCGGCCTGGAGCGGACCGGCATCGGCGTGCAGGCTGGCGCGCAACGCCTCGCTGCCCAGTTGCAGCGGCTGGCCATCGACCACCCCGGCGATGCCACGCCCCGGCAGCGCACGCACCTCGCTCGCCGGCAGGGGCGCGATACCACGCGCGGCGGCAGCCGCCAGCACGGCACGGGCCAGCGGATGCTCGCTGCCGAACTGCAGCGCCGCCAGGCGCGCCAGCAGCGCGGCTTCGTCCCCATCGGTGGCGATCAGCGCCACCACATCGGGCTTGCCGACGGTGAGCGTGCCAGTCTTGTCGAAGGCGACCACCGACACGCGATGCGCCACCTCCAGCGCCTCCGCATCCTTGATCAGGATGCCCGCGCGCGCGCCGGCGCCAGTGCCGGCCATGATCGCGGTCGGCGTGGCCAGCCCCAGCGCGCACGGGCAGGCGATGACGAGCACGGCCACCGCGTTGAGCATCGCGGCGGTCCAGTCGCCGCCTACCAGCCCCCAGCCGAGCAGCGTGGCCGCCGCCAGCGCCAGCACCACCGGCACGAACACCGCGCTGACCTGATCCACCAGCCGCTGGATCGGCGCCTTGGCCGCCTGCGCGTGCTCCACCATGCGGATGATGCGCGCCAGCACGGTCTCCGCGCCCACCGCCACGGTGCGCGCCACCAGCAGCCCTTCGGCATTGATCGCGCCACCGGTGAGGCGATCCCCGGCGCGCTTCGGCACCGGCACGGACTCGCCGGTCAGCATCGATTCATCGACATGGCTGCTGCCTTCGATCACCTCGGCATCCACCGGAATACGTTCGCCGGGACGCACGATGACTTCGTCGCCCACGCGCACGGCGGCCAGCGGCACGGTGGCTTCCACGCCGTGCCGACGCACCTGTGCGGTATCCGGCCGCAGCGCGGCCAGCGCGCGGATGGCGGCGGCGGTCTGACGCTTGGCGCGCGTCTCCAGCCACTTGCCGAGCCGCACCAGCGTGATGACCACGGCGGCGCTCTCGAAGTAGAGGTGCGGCATGACGTCGTGCGCCATCGCCATCTGCCACAGTGACAGCCCATACGCGGCGGACGTGCCGAGCGCCACGAGCAGGTCCATATTGCCGGCCCCGGCGCGCACGGCCTTCCAGCCGGCCTTGTAGAAGCGCCAGCCGAACACGAACTGCACCGGCGTAGCCAGCAGCCACTGGACCCACCCGGGCAGCATCGCGTGGATGCCGAACCACTCGAGCACCATCGGCGCCACCAGCGGCACGGACAGCGCGGCGGAGATCGCCACGGGCCACGGGCCGGACCAGAAATCGGCATGCCCCGCCTCCGCCGACACCGATGCCTCGTCCGCCGGAACCGGCGTGGCCGCATAGCCGGCGCGCGTGACGGCATCGGCCAGCGCCGCCGCATCCACGGCGCCACGCTGCACGGTGACGGCGGCGCGCTCGGTGGCGAGGTTGACCTGGGCATCCTCGACGCCGGGCACCGCGCGCAACGCACGCTCCACCCGGCCCACGCATGACGCGCAGGTCATGTCGGCGATGTTCAGGTCGATGGTGTCGCGCGGCCCTTCGGCGGCGATCAGGGCGGGGGTACTGGACATGACAGGAAAACTCCACGGGAGCCATCGATAGCGATGACTGCACTGTGAACCCTACCATGATTGGAAGGTCAAGGTCTTTGCGCGACGCGGAAAGCGCTTGCGCTTCCCATGGTGGGAAGGTTCACACTGCAGGCTATCGTCATTAATCCCGGAGTTCCAAGATGATCCAGTTCCAAGTCGAAGGCATGTCCTGCAACCATTGCGTCCGCGCCATCACCCAGGCCGTGCAGGCCGTTGATCCTGCGGCACGCGTCACGGCCGATGTGCCGACGCAGGCGGTGAAGGTGGAATCGGGCGCGGATCGACAGGCGCTGCGGCAGGCGATCGAGGGGGCGGGGTATCCGGTGAAGGCGGAGTGAATCTGGCGCCATTTTGTGTTGCGCCTGAATCATCGCAATTTCAGCGTATGGCCATAGCCGGAGCGCAACCCGTCATATAGATTCCGCGGTCCAAGCTTCCTCGACCGCGATCCATCGATATGAAACCGTTGCGATGCCTGCTCGTTCTCATCGGCACTTTTACGCTGTCCAACGGGGCCACCGCCTCTCCGCAGGAGCCTGATGAATTGCCGACACGCTATGTGTCGGCCCCAAACCTCCCCTATTCCTCGATGCAAGAGTGGGAAGGACGCGTGGCAGTGGTCAGGGCCAGATCAGGCTCTTACGGTGTCAGGGACCCGTCGACGCGGCGCGAGATACTGCGGCCTAATTGGAAGGCCGTCGAGATCATTCAGGCAAGGCACCCCAGCCCCGCCGTGGCGCCCCCTGTCCCGGCCTACCTGCTGGCAACGAAGGTGCGCATGCAGCTCTTCACCTTGTCCGGCGAGCCCGTCGATGTCCCGCCGTTTGACAGGATCGAGGTCCTGCACGACTTCTTCGTTTCCCTGCGCCCCGGTCTGATGCTGTGGAAAACAACGGATCTGCAGGCCAAAACCTGCATGCTCTACAGCATGGGTTTCCGGCCGCTGCTCCGCACACCCATGCCGCTCGACGTTTTCGGCAAATGTCCGGCTGAGTATTTCAAGGAATACTCCAGCTTCGCATTCACCGACACGGCGGAACAGAGTCGGATATACCGCAAGGAACTTGCCGGTCCCGAAGGTCTGCTGCTTCCGACCGCCGCGAATATCGACGGCACCATCGTTTTCCGTTATGAAGACGGCTCTCTGGTCTTGAGGCGGCGTCGCGGTGGACCGCTGGAATATCGCCTGGTCAATGCCGCCGCACAGGATGTCCAGGGCGCAAGTTTCAGTAGATTCCGAACGTTTGGCCGTCGCCCTCTGGTCCTGCATGAGGGGAAATGGCGGACCCTCAATCCTGACGGCACCCTCGGTTCACGGCTCTTGTTCAGGTTCAGTTCCTGACGGCATCGCGCGAACCCCACCATGAAAAAGGGCACCCTAGGGTGCCCTTCTTGTCACATCACGTCCGGATCAAACCGATCAGAACCGATACCCCACATTCAGGAAGGTAACGATCGGGCGCCAAGTCTCAAGGGCGGCGAATCGCAGCCTTTGGACAGTCATCCGGCCCACTCATCATACGGGCTGAACTGAGGGCGTTGACGAGTGCGTTTCTCGCCTTCACGACTTCGCGGTGGTATTTGGTCCGATTCTTCTTTCCAATATTTTCACCAAGTAAAGTATTGATCGAGACAGTGTATTTTCCATTGGATGCAACAGCAACATAGCATTGTCCGCCGTATTGGGATTCTGCTCCCCTGCCGTCCGTCCATCCACAGATAGGAAAGCTCTCCAGTAGCGTGCGTCCTCGATATTTCGTCTTCGAGATTGTCTCGGTGAAGTGAGAAATCACGAGGTGCCCATCCGCATCGTGCCAGTAGGGAACGCCCTCCTCCTTCGTCGCGGCGCACCGATCGAGGTTGGCATTGCACACGGTGAATGTATCAACGATATGTGGAGAGCTACGGCGAGGAAGATCAATGGCATCTATTTGGATTTGCCCTCCCTCGCGATGTGACGTGCTGCAAGAAGCGTCTTGATAGTGACCTGACCCGTAGGCGTTCGTACTGAATCGAGGGGCGCTCGCGACGTGGCTGGCAGGGGCCATAATCGCCAAGACAAGAATCACCATACCTCTCATTTCGGACCATCTCCAACGATGAGATATATGCGCATCGTGTGGTGGATGCGATTCTCAAGTCCGTTATGACCTCCGTTAATTGTCACGGTAACCGTCCTTACCGATTTTTCATCGACAGGTGCTGCATCGACCGTAGCGTTGATTGTGCTTCGGAGATGTGGCCCACCCGAATTCGGTGTGGCTTCCCAATACCAGGCCGCTGTCTCGATCGTGAGCGCGTCGTCATGGATCAGGCGGTCCGGCTCGGCTATTGCAGGGCGCACAGATTTGGGTCTTGACCACCAACTTTGGCTAAAACTGGTCCGAAATATCCACCCCTTGTACACCCAAAACTCGGCATAGTTATATTTTCCCGTGAGCTGCTTCATCCCCCTTCCCCGGAATCTATAGCCGTCACCGGGTAAGTCATTCCCCAGCTTTCCCCCATACAACGTATTGCACGATGATTCGCTTCGCCTTTCATCCATCCAGGTAAGCGTCCTTGACTCCTCGGCCCCTTGGCCAAGGAAATGAGCAATACGCTTCGAGCTTTGCGCAAGCAGGTGCTTTCGAATGAAGCGATTCAGAATCGGGCGATATTTTTCCCGGAGCTTTGCGGGTAGCGCATTCGCAGCAGACGTCACGTTCCCCCCGCTCTTTTGGGTGTAGGTAGTCGGAAAAATCTGTTCGAACTCATGCTCACTGAGCCATCCACACTTCCTGAAATGCCGAATAAACGCCAATGGATGAAAGAACCACAGCTTCTCTGTGGTGGTGGACGGCAGCCCGGTCTTGTCCCAGAACTGGGCCTTGCCGACGAACGCCATGAACCGTTGAAATCCCGCAAGGTCGCCCTCTCCGGGTTCCTTCAGCTTCTGGTATCGAGCCTCTTTGTTCGACCCATCCCACTCCGACGGCATCTCGCACACCATGCCTCGCAGCTTTTCCCTGACGCCCTCTCCCATTTGCACGTAGTAGCGCATTGCCTTGTTTGCGGAGCTGCCGGCGTACGGGTTATGGCCGGGATTCTTGTCCTTCAGTAGATTCTTGAGCAAATCGATATCGCACAGTCCGTCCCGCGCGAAAGGCCCCGCGCCTTCGCTAACCTTTTCCCAACCCATGAAACTCGGGAAGTCCGCGTCGGACAGTTTCTGGATGCCTGCGTTGTGGATGTCGACATACCCCTGCTTGTCCTGATCGAATGCCACGCGGAACCATGTCGCCCGATTTCCGGCCGGCAACGTTTCGGGCCGGCTGAGAATGCGCCCGAAGCGCAAGAGCTCATAGCCATCACTGGGACAGGCCGGGTACAGGGCACAAGCACGCGCGTACATGCTGTATTCGTAATCCGCCTCGAGGATCGGCGTCGCTGTCAACAGCGTGCGTTGCCCCTCCCCGTCATCGCGCCATACGCGTGTCAGTTTCTGCCCGCTCCGGAACTTCACCTCGATATAGAGTTTCCGAGCGGTCGCTGTGGTGCCCTTCAGGGGCGGAAACTCGATGCCATTCAGTTTGTCCTTAACCGTGCCGGATGGCTGTGCCAGGATTGGCAGTCCGGCCGGAATCACGTAATAGCTATCGCCCCAATAATCCGTCGATGCAGGCGTTGACGGATTGGCTCGTCCCAGCTGCGTGCCACTGAAGTACGCCTCGAAATCCGCCCGGGTCATGAATATCTCGAAGTGCAGATACATGCGCCCATTGCACTGTCCGATCCAACCGAGAACATCCTTGCGGGAGACCTTTTTTCCGTCACCGGACTCGATACCGCTCGGCATGCGTAGCCACTCCGGCAAGTCCTTCGGGTTGCAATTGCCCCCGTAGCCACCAAGATGGCGCAGGTGCATATAGAGCGAATAGAACCGCAGCTTGCAGTTTTCACCGGTCTCCGTCTCGTGCCGTAAGAGCACGAAGCCGAGATCGCTGTCTTTGACCGCCCCGTCGGGTCCATCCAGATGCTGGCAGACGCGATAGGCCACCACTTCACCATCGGCAACCGCGCGAACGGCCTCATTCTGGCTCCGGGACGCGATGTGGCATCCGCCGTGCCAGCGACGATCGACGCCGATGGGATAAGTAGGATCGAACTGCTCCCCCTCGTCCGCGAGATCCATGACGTCCGCGCGTGCGTCGGTCGGGTTAGGGCCAATGGGGCTAGGGAGAAACGGAGGACTGATGAGCATGAGCCGCAGAGCAGTAAGCCGATAGGAAACGGCATACTAGAAGCGGGGAGCGGGACACTACAATCGCAGAACTCCGAAATTGGCAGCGGAGTTTGCGGCCGCGAGGTTTGCGGCGACTGCGGAAATTGAGAAACGTCCGAGCAGGGGCGTCAATGGGCGCCCACCGCCCAACCGCAGGCACCCGGAGGTGCCCGCGTCAAGCCTGATCAATCGATCAGAACCGATACCCCACATTCAGGAAGGTAACGATCGGGTCGATCTTGATCTTGGTGTGCGACTGCACCTGCGCGCCGTTGGCCAGCGTGGTGGTGAAGTTGGCGGTGGTCGAGATCGGCACGTAGGACACCGACAGGCCGACGAACCAGTTGTCGGTCACGGCATAGTTGGCGCCGACGTTGAACACCGGGTTCCACGACGGCTTGGCCGAGGCGGTCATGGTCGAGCCCGGGCCGAATTCGCTCTGCACGAAGGTCTGGTTGGTGACCGTTTCGCCCGTGAACCACGTGTAGTTCACGCCGATGCCCACGTACGGGCGGAACTTCGTCTTGGCGTCGAAGAAGTGCCACTTGGCGACGATGGCCGGGCTCCACTGGCGCACCTTGCCGAGCTTGCCGTACTTCTCGTAGCCACGGTCACCGCTCACGTCGTGCTCCGGCGGAATGCCGGCCACGAATTCCGTGGAGATGTTGTCCGTGAAGAAGTGGCTGAACGCCAGGCCGACCGTGTCGGCCGAGTCGATCGTGGCGCCCGTGTTCTGGCGCTGCAGGCCACCGGTGGGACGGCCCGCGACCGAGTCGATCGTCAGGAATTCCGAGTGGCCCTGCGGCATCACCCGGAACCAGCCCAAGCTGACGATATTGCTGCCCGCGGATTGTGCTTGTGCCACGCCCGCCAGCGTCATTGCGGCGGCGGCCACGAGCATCTTCTTATAGGTGTTCTTCATGATTCCTCTTACTCCTCATCCTCGTTCTGTCTCAACTCACTGCTGGCACGCATTATCCGTCTCACGGACGGCAAGCTGTTTCAAACGTGATACCGGGAGGTAGAAGAATTGCCCTAAAGGCAGGGTTAACCCAAGAACCTCGCACAAATCGAGGTCGAATTCGCCCCAAAACGCGGCTTTCGCGCAACGGTTCTGTTCACAAAACGATAATCCATTCGAGCAGCGTGGTTTTTCCACTGAGGACGAAGGTCAGCCGGCGTCACTCCGGCTCGCCAGCACGCAGGCAGCGAGGTCCCAGAGCGCGTAGCCCACGCTCTTGAAGACCAGCGGGCAGCCGGTGCGGGCGCGCAGGGCGTCGGCATCGAGAATGGCGGTTTCGAACGGCTGGACCGTGGCCCAGTCGATGCCGGCCTGGAGCAGGTCGCCCGCCTCGTCCTCGATGCCGAACAGGGTGTCGGCCAGCAGCCTGCCTCGGGCGGAGGCGGTCTGGCAGAGCACGGGCGGCAGCTCGCACATATCGGGGCGGAATGCGCCGACGCCTGCGACGAAGTGCCGATCTGTCCACAACCCACTGTCGACGTCGGGCAGCACCGCCGTGCGGCTCGACGTCACCGTGACGACCATCGACACATGTGGAAGTGCCTCGGCCACATCGTCGATCACCCTCGCTTCCACGCCGAGGGCGCGCGCCTGGGTGGCCAGCGCCTCGGCCTTGTCGCGCGTGCGCGACTGCAGCCAGACCCGCCGTACCGGCAGGCCGGCCACGAAGGCCTCGAGGTGGGTCTGCGCCTGCACGCCGGCGCCGACGATCAGCAGCTCGCCATCGGGCTCGGGCGCGAACGACTGCGCCGCCAGCAGCGTGACCGCCGCCGTGCGCCGCCCCGTGACCGTGGGGCCATCGAGCATGGCGATCCGCTCGCCCGTGTGCGCATTGGCGACCAGCACTTCGCCGAGGATGGTCGGCAGGCCGCGCCGGGGGTTGTCGGGATGGACGGTGATGTTCTTGGTCATCACCAGGTCGCGGTTGCGCGCAGGCATGACCAGCAGCGTCCCGGCGCCGCTCGCGGCGTCGCCCACGGGCAGCGCGATGCGCGGCGGCGCCATCGCGCTGCCATCCCGCAGTTCAGCGAGCATGGCGGCGATGGCCTGGGCCAGTTCGGGATACGGCAGGCGGGCCGCCGTGGCGGCGGCGTCGAGTGGGACGAAGGCGTTGGGCATCGGGCGACGGACGGGTGACAGGTGGGCCGAAGGCAATCCGCCATTGTCCCCCATGCCGCGCCCCCGGGATCAGCGCGACAGCATCCCCATCACCGCCGCCGCGTAGCGCGTACCCGCCGCTGCGCCGGCCGGGAATACGGCCTCGATGTCGGCAAGATCCTGCGCTCCGAGCCGCACATCGAGCGCACCAAGGTTGTCATCGAGATTGGCGATGCGGCGCGTGCCCGGAATCGGCACCACATGCTCGCCGCGCGCCAGCACCCAGGCCAGCGCCAGTTGAGCCGGCGTGCAGCCGCGGGCATCGGCCAGCGCACGGACCTTGTCCACCAGCGCCAGGTTGCGGGCGAAGTTCTCGCCGATAAAGCGCGGATTGGTCTTGCGATAGTCGTCCGCATCGAAGTCGTCTGGCGTGCGGATGGCCCCGGTCAGGAAGCCGCGCCCGAGCGGGCTGTACGGCACGAAGCCGATGCCGAGCCGCTCGCACGTGGCGTAGATGCCGTTTTCGTCCACGTCACGCGTCCACAGCGAGTACTCGGTCTGCAGCGCGGTGAGCGGATGCACCGCGTGGGCGCGTTCGATGGTCTCCGCGCCCGCCTCTGACAGCCCAATCCAGCGCACCTTGCCCGCCTGGACCAGTTCGGCCATCGCGCCGACGGTGTCCTCGATCGGCACGGTCGGGTCCACGCGATGCTGGTAATAGAGATCGATGGTGTCGAGGCCCAGCCGCTTCAGGCTGGCATCGCAGGCGGCACGCACGTACTCGGGCCGCCCGTTCACGCCGCGCGCCGCCGGATTGGCCGGGTCGCGCACCATGCCGAACTTGGTCGCCAGCACCACCTTGTCGCGCCGCCCGCCGGCCAGCGCGCGGCCAAGCAACTGCTCGTTGGTGTGCGGGCCGTAGATGTCGGCCGTGTCGAGCAGGTTCACGCCGCGCTCGATGGCATGGTGGATCGTGCGGATCGACTCGGCGTCGTCGTGCGCACCGTAGAAGTCGCTCATGCCCATGCAGCCGAGGCCCAGCGGGAAGACGTCGGGGCCGACCCGGCCCAGTTTGCGCATTGCGGTCATGTGAGACTCCTTGTGACGGGGTTGGAAACTGGCGCCCAGTATCCCCATCCCGCGCGATCGGAAACAGCATGCTACGCTGCAAGCATCATGAAGCCCGACTTCACAATCGATCCTGATTCCCTGCCCTCGCTGGCCGCCTTCGCCTGCGTGGCGCGGCTTGGCAGCTTCACGGCCGCTGCCGGCGCGCTGGGCGTCAGCCCCTCGGCGGTCTCCCAGACCATCCGGCACCTGGAAGACCGGCTGGGTGTGCGGCTGCTGCAGCGGACCACGCGCCATGTCGGCCTGACCGAGGCCGGCGCGGCACTGCTGGCCCGCGTGGCGCCGGCGCTGGCCGAGATCCAGGCGGCCACCGAGGACGCCCGCGCCCAGCGCGACACCCCGGTCGGCACGCTGCGGCTGACCAGTTCGCACTCGGCGGTGGTCATCGCGCTGCGGCCGATCCTGACGGACTTCATGCGCGCCTATCCGTCGATCTGCGTCGATCTGGTCACCGACGACCGCTTCGTCGACCTGATCGCCGAAGGTTTCGACGCCGGCCTGCGGCTGGGCGAGGCACTCCACCAGGACATGGTGGCGATTCCAGTGACCGGCCCGCTGCGGATGTTCGTGGCGGCCTCGCCCGACTACCTCGCCCGCCACGGCACGCCGCAGACGCCGCACGCACTGCATCAGCACGCCTGCCTGCAATACCGCTTCGGGCCGATAGGTTCGGTGTATCGCTGGGAGTTCGCGCGCGGCGGGCGGCCGTTCACGGTCGATACGCGCGCCGCGCTGATCGCCAATGACAAGACCATGCTGCATCAGGCTGCGGTGGCCGGGCTCGGCCTGATCTACGAGTTCCCGCACCACATCCAGGCCGCGCTGGCGGCAGGCCAGCTCGTCACCGTGCTGGAAGACTGGACGCCGCCGTTCTCGGGCTTCTACCTCTACTACCCGAGCCGCGCGCTGATGCCGCCCAAGCTGCGCGTATTCGTCGATTTCCTCAAGGCGCGCGGCCTGCCGGCAACGGCCTAGCGCCGCATCGACGTGCGCTGCGGCCCGGCCTCGCGCACGCTGGCGCCGCGCACCTCGATGCCGATGTCATCGACGACCTTGCCCGCCGCATCGACCAGTTCCACGCGATGCCGGCCCGGCCACGGCAGCCACGCCAGCTGCCCACCCTTGCCGAGCGGCTTGCCGTCGATGCGCCAGCTCACCGCGCGCGCCGTCTGCCCGGTCAGCCCATCGGCATGGAACCAGACGCGTTGCGCATCGGGCGGAATATCGGGATCGAGCGCGAAGATCGTGCCATCCCTGGGACTGGCGATGGCCGGCGTGCCGCTCGACGGTGGCGCCGCGCCCACGTTGATGCGCGTCACGGCGGTGCCGGCCAGGAACACTTCCTCGCGCGCCGGCTCGAGGTTGTCGGCGAAGGTCAGCGGCACCCGCTCCACGCCGGCCGGCATCGCGGGCGCGCGGCTGGACGACTGCCGATGGAGCGCCGCCATCACGTCGTGCCACACCGGCGCCGCGCCGGAGACCCCCGACACATCGTGCATGCTCGCGCCGCTGGCGTTGCCGATCCACACGCCCACCGTGTAGCGCTGCGACCAGCCGATGCACCAGTTGTCGCGCATGTCCTTGCTGGTGCCGGTCTTCACGGCGGTCCAGAAGCGCGTGGTCAGCGGGCTGTCGAGGCCGAAGGTTCGCGCCCGCGCGTGGCGGTCGGCCAGCACATCGCCAATCACATAGCTGGCCGCCGGACTCATCACGGGCTGGCGGGGCACCGTCGCGCCGTCCACGGTCATCCGCACCGGGCCGTAGGCGCCCTGGTTCGCAAAACTCCGATAGGCATTGGTCAGCGACAGCAGCGACACATCGGCGCTGCCCAGCGCGAGGCTGTAGCCGTAGTAATCGCCCGATTCGGTGAGCGGCAGGCCCAGCGCCACCAGCCGCCGATGAAAGCGATGCGGCGTGACCATCACCAGCGTCCGCACGGCCGGCACGTTCAGTGACGAGCCGAGCGCCGCGCGCAGGCTGACCCAGCCCGCGTAGCGATGATCGTAATTCTGCGGAATGTAGAGCCCGCCGCCGGTCGGCAGGTTGACAGGACGGTCATCGAGCAGCGACGCGGCCGTCAGCCGTCGTTCCTCGATGGCCTGCGCGTACAGGAACGGCTTCAGCGTCGAGCCGGCCTGACGCGGCGCAGCGGCGTGATCGACCTGTGCGGCCGACGACAGCGCGCCTGAGGAGCCCACATAGGCCAGCACATCGCCGCTGGCATTGTCGATGACCACCACGGCGCCGTCCTCGGCATTGCGCCCGGCCAGTTCGCGCAGATGGCGCGAGAGGCTGTCCACGGCCACGCGCTGCACCTCGGCATCGACCGTGGAAGCGATGCGCGCCGGCACCGGCCGCCCTGCCGGCAGCGTCTCGCGCGTATGGGCGATCACGGCGCGCGCAAGGTGCGGCGCCAGATTGGTCCGGAAACTCGCGTCCGGCACGCTGGCCGACTTCGCCAGGGCCAGCGCCGTGAAGCCATCCAGGCCGTCGCACTCGCGCGGCTGCTTCATCTCGCGCAGGATGCGGCACGCCCGCACCGACACCTGCCCCGGCGCGGCGTTGGGGCCGCGCACCAGCGCCACGGCCAGTGCCGCCTCGCGCGCATTCAGGCCGCTCGGCACCTTGCCGAACAGCGTCTGCGACATCGCCGAGAGCCCCACCAGCTCGCCCCGGAACGGCACGAGGTTCAGGTACGCCTCGAGGATCTGGTCCTTGCTCCAGCCGTGTTCGAGCGAGGCGGCGCTGACCGCCTGCCCTACCTTCTGGCCGAAGCTGCGCCCGCGCGCGGCACGCAGGTCTTCATCGAGCAGACCGGCCAGCTGCATGGTCAGCGTGGAGGCACCGCGCGTGCGCGTGTTCCACATATTGGCCCACGCGGCGGCGGCCACGCCCTGCCAGTCCACGCCGCTGTGCGCGTAGAAGCGCCGGTCCTCGGACAGCACGATGGCCGTGCGCAGGGCCGGCGAGGTGTCGGCCAGCGTCACCCAGTCGCCACGCCGCGCGCGGAAGTCGTCCCGCACGCGCGCCACGGGTTCGCCATGGCGATCCATCACGACGATGTCGGCGCTGCGCCAGTTGTCGCGCACGTCGCGGAAGGCGGGCACCGCCGCCGCCGAGGACGTGGCTGCGGCCAGCGCGAGCAGGACGAGTGGGGCAAACAAGCGGCGCGGCATCGTCATCGTCCCCCGGCCTCCCCGCGCTCCGACACCACCCCCGCCACCAGCAGTACCTGCGCCAGCGCGTAGGTCCACCAGATGCCGAGTTGGTAGGTATCGAACGGGGACAGGAACCTGGCCATGCCGATCATCGCGTCCGAGGCGACGAAGCACAGCGCGCCCAGCGCGGCGAGCGGCGTTGGCAACTGCGCCAACAGCGCCGCGCAGGCCATGGCCGCCAGCGCGCCGATGTAGACCGTGACCGGCAGCGCCATCTCGCCAAGATTGGGCCAGAAGCGGCCGAGCAGCGCGCCCGCCGCACCGATCACCAGCCCGCAGCCCAGCAGTCGCTGCGGCCGGAGATCACGCGCCATCGGCACGAACAGGCGCAGGTAGGCCAGGTGCGCCAGCAGGAAGGCGCCGAGCCCGCCGAGGAACGAGATCTTCAAGCCCGGCAGCGCGAGCAGGAAATCGCCGATCGCCGAGAACACGAGCGCCACTACCAGCCAGCGGCGCTCGCCAAGCGGGCGATGGAACCACGCGGCGCGCGCCAGCATGATCGCCATCGCCGTCTTCCACGCCGGCTGGTAGGCGATCTGGCCGGTCAGCGGCGTGCCGGGCGGCAACTCCATCGACGCCTGGAGCAGCAGCACGCCATAGACCACGGCGGCCAGCGTGCCCGCGATCCACCACTCGCGCACGCGCGGCGGCATCCGCATCGCGAGCCAGCTCATGGGCGCGCTCCCACGGTCACCTTGGCGTTGGGGGCGGCGCCGAACACGTCGGGTGCGTAGAGCGCCTCCACGCGCGTGGGCGGCAGCGCGAACTCGCCGGCGTTGTTGAGCCGCACCGTGTACTCCACCGCCACGTTGCCCTTGGGCAAGTAGCCGAAGTACTCGCGGTACGACTCGGGCGTGCGTTCGGTGAAGGTCGCCGACGACTTCTTCTCACCGCTCGTGGCGATCTGCGAATCGCGGCCCAGCCCGCTGCCGAGGATGGTGGCGCCGGTCGGCACCGGATCATTCACCACGACCCAGGTCATGTCCGCCTGCGCGTCCACTTCGAGCCGCACGCGATAGGAGTCGCCGCGCGACCACTTGCCCGCCACGGCCTGCTCCACCGGTGTCACGGTGCGCTTGATGCGATACCCCGCCGCCACCGGATCGCGCAGCGGCACGGCGGCCATCGCCCGCACCGTGGCCCAGGGACGGCCCGAGCCCTGCTGCTCGACCTGCAAGGTGCCAGTCGTGCCGGCAGCGGGCCACGGCAGTTCCACCGCGCCGCTCGCCACGCCATCCTTCTTGGTCGCGCCCGACCAGTCGAACGTGCGCGAGGCATCGCCCAGCGTCACGCGCGCGCCGCCGGCCACCGGTGTCTTCTCAAACGCCTGCGCGTAGCGCTGCACGGCCAGCACGCCCCAGGCGTTGGCCGTGGTGGTGCCCCACGCGCCGCGCGTCTGGCGGCCCAGCAGGCCGGTCACCAGTTGCGGCACATCATCTTTCCAGCCCGGCAGTTGCGTGGCCAGCGCCAGCAGCTTGGCGGCGTTGACGTCGCCGTTGGCCATCAGCCACCACCAGTCGTCACTGCGCTCGGTCGAGAACACCAGCCGCGTGCCCTGCACCGTGAGCCGGCTGCGCAGCAGTTGCTGGGCTTCGGCGAGGCGTTTTTCATGCTCGGGGATGTCCGTCACGCGCGAGAGCAGCGCCAGCCAGTCGATCAGCGCCGAGGTGGGCCACTGCGCGGGCAGGATCTGGACGCTGCCGAGCATGCGCGCCTGGGCGTGGCCGGTGCGCGAGAGTGCCTCGAGCGCGGCCAGCTTGCGTACGTCGAGGTCCATCGACGCGGATGCCGGCGCCCAGCGCGGCGGCGTGATGCGCCCTTCGACGAACGACGTCAGCCCACGCTCCATCTGCGCGCGCTGCGCCTCGGGGAGGCGCATCGGCAGACCGGCCCGTGCGGCCTCATCGGCCACGGACAGCAGGTAGGCCGTCAGCACCTCGCTGCCCGCGCTCGCATCGCTCTGCAGCGGGAAGTAGGCGGCCAGGCCGTTGCTGTCGAGGTAGGACGGCAGTTGCGCCATCAGTGCATCCCACGCCGCCGTGTCGCCCAGGCCGAGCGACTTCGACGTGCGCTGTTCGAGGCAGCTATAGGGATAGTGGCGGAACCACTCGCGTACGCCAGGCATCCCGCCCGCCAGCGACGACTGCATCGTCACCTGCATGCCGCCGCGCAGCTTGCCGGACGGATCGGTCAGCGCGCCGGCCGGGGCCTGCACCGGCACCGAGACCGTCGGCGTCATTTGCGCCAGCATCGCCTGCTGCGCGGTGACGGGCACCGCCGGGACGATCTGCTGCGAGAGCTTGAGCCGGTCGGCCGCATTGCTACCGCCCTTCTCGGTCGCCGCCACCTCCCACATTACCGTGCCGCTGCGGCTGTAGGCCAGCAGCGCCGGCGCGGTCACGTCCCAGCCAATCTCGCGCGAGGCGCCGGCCGCCAACTCCACGGTCTGCGCCGGCAGCGTCTGGGCATCGACGAGCGTGGCGCGCGCGGTGGCCTCCACAGTCATCGCCCGTTGCGTGGTGTTGCGCAGCGTGAACATGGCGCGATACTTGTCGTCCTCGCGCACCAGCAGCGGCAGGCCCGAAATCATCTGCAGATCCTGCGTGGCGGCGACGGTGGCGCTGCCGGACCCGAAACGGCCCACGCCGAGGTCGGCCACGGCGACGATGCGGAAGCTCGTCAGCGAGTCGTTGAGCGGCACGTCGAGCGTGGCACGCCCTTCGGCGTCGAGCTGCACGCGCGGGTTCCACAGCAGCAGCGTGTCGAACAGTTCGCGCGTCGGACTCTTGCCCCCGCCGCCGCCGGCCGGCACGGCCTTGCGGCCGTAATGGCGCCTGCCGATGATCTCCATCTGCGCGGTCGAGGTCTCCACGCCATAGCTGCGCCGTTGCAGCATCGCGTCGAGCAGGTTCCAGCTCGTGTTCGGCATCAGTTCGAGCAGCGCCTGGTCCACGGCGGCCAGCGCCACCTCGCCGTTGGCGGCGGGCTTGCCGTCGGGCAGCTTCACCTGCACCACCACGCGCGCCTTGCCGCGCACCGGGTAGGTGGCCTTGTCCGGCGTCACGGTCACGTCGAGCCGATGGGCTTCATTGCCGACGCGGATCTCGGCCAGCCCGAGCCGGAACGCCGGCTTGGACAGGTCCACCAGCGGCGATGGCGCCACGTAGTCGCGCCCCTCGCTGCGGAACGCGCGCCACCAGTCCACCGGCTGGCGCCAGCCCCAGGTGAAGAACGAGTACCACGGCACGTCGCGGAGGCGCCCGCGCACGCTCAACACAGACACATAGACGTTCGGCCCCCATTCCGGCTTCACCTTGAGCCGCACCGTGGGATCGGTGCCGTTCAGCTCCACCACCTGCGTTTCGAGAATGCCTTCCCGTTCGATGGCGACCAGCGCCGTGGCATGGCGGAACGGCATGCGCACCTGAAACACGGCGGTATCGCCGGGCGCGTAGGCGCGCTTCTCCGGCAGCACGTCCATGCGGTCGTGGTTCTCGCCGCCGAACCAGAGTTCGCCCTGGCGTGTGACCCAGACCGTGGTGGAAGCCTGCGAGACACGCCCGTCCGTATCGCGCGCACTGGCGATCAGCTCCACCTGCCCCGCCTGCGCCAGCGACACGTCGCAGCGCATGCGGCCCTGCGCATCGGTGCGCGACTCGCACACCACGCCCAGGTCCTTGCTCTCGGTACGGTTGTCATAGCGATAGAAGCCGCCAACCACGCGCTGGCGGGCAGACGTGGTGATGCGCGCGCGCGCCTTCACCTGCACCGGCGTATCAGCCACCGGCTTGCCCTGGGTGTCGAGCACCACGCCCTGTACCGACAGCTTCTGGCTCACCGATACCCAGTTGGCCGCGCGGATGCCCGCCACCACGGCGGCCGGCCACACCGGCACGGTCTGGCGCAGCGTCTGGATCTCGCCGTTCGGGTCGGCAAAGCCGGCCTCCAGCACGAGGTCGCCCGGCGTGGTGATCTTCGGCATGTCCTTGACCGTGACCTTGCCGTTGCCGTCCTTGTCCAGCGTGACGGGCAGCTTGTCGGCGACGAGCTTCTCGCGGCTTTCGCCGGATGTGTCCTCGCTGTCTTCGTCATCGACGGTGGCCTTCTCGTCCTGCGCGCGCGGCGGCTGGAACGAGAATTCGTCGAAATCGGCGAAGTTGACCGGCTTCTCGCGCAGCAGCGCCGACAGGCGCACCGGCAGGCCGGCCGCGCCGCCGCCGTTCAGATAGTGGATTTCCACGCCGACCGGCACCTCGCCCGGCGCGACCAGCGCGTTGCCCTTGGCTTTCGGGTCCTTGGCCGTGCTCAGCGTACCGGACAGTACCGGCAGGCGGAATGCTTCGACGCGGAAGCTGCCGCCGTCGAGCGTGCGGCCATCGACATAGACCAGCCCCACGGTGTAGACGCCCAGCTTGGCTGCCTGCGGGATCTGGAAGGTGCTCTCGGCGCTGCGCCCGCCCGTGGCCGTGGTACGCCAGGCCAGCGGCAGTTCATAGGTCTGGCCGCTGCCGTCATGCGTGACGACGGCCTTCTCCGGCATCGATACCGGCAGCGCAAAGCCCTGCGCCGTCTCGCTGCGCAGCAGGTGCTTCATCGACACCGTCTCGCCCAGCCGCAGCAGCGTGCGGTCGAAGATGGTGTGCGCCCGCACGGTCTGCTTCGGGCTCATGTCGGTGGGCACGTTGAAGCGCCACGTCTCGATGCCACGGTTCCAGTTCGACATCACGAAGGCCATGTCGGCCTTGCCGCGCGCCTTCGGGTGGTCGGCGGCGATCCGTGCGGAGACGAAGTAGCCCTCCATGCCGTTGCCGCAGTCCTGGTAGCGCTGGTCCGGCAGCTCGGCGAAGCGGGCGACGCCGGTGGCGTCGGTGGTGCCTTCGCCCAGCAGGGCGCCCTCGCAGCTACGCACCGCGATGCGGGCGTTGGCGACGGGCTTGCCGTCGTCGAGGCCGGTCACCCAGGCCAGTCCGCTCATCTCGCCCTCGGCAGTGCCGCGCGCGAGCTTGAAATGGACGCCGAGGTTGGTCACCAGCGCCGCCGTGCGCACGTACATCGGCTCGGACTTGCCGAGCAGCGCGGCGCCCAGCATCGGCGAGGCAATCTCCACCACGTGGAAGCCCGGCTCGGGCAGCGGAATGCCGACGACCTCGAAGGGTCGGGGCGAGGTGTCGGAAGACTTCGGAATCGCCAACGTCTGCGCGCCCGCCACGCCGCGCAGCAATGGCACCGCGCGCGTCTCGATGGCCGGGGCGTTGCGCGGGCTCTTGGCCCGGTACGGCGGCTGGCCGGCACGGATCGCGTCGATCTGTTCCTTGGTCCACGTGTTCTCGTGCATGCGCTTGACCATGCCGAACCAACGCAGGATGGCCGTGTCGTCATCGACCTTGAGCCGCGCCACAGTGCCCGCCTGGGCGCGCACGGACGTGGCGGGCAGGTCGGCCTCCACGTTGCGCAGCGTCACGGGCAGCAGCGGCGGATAGTCGGCCGGGGACTTGCCGCGCGGCACATCGGCGAAACGTTCCACCACGCCGAACGGCGCGGCGGCGAACTTGGCCAGCGGCGGCAGCGCGCCGGTGGTCAGCTTGATCGGGAACAGGTCCGCATTGGTCAGCGGGCGGCCGCTGTCGTCCTTGATGTCGCGCGGGGCCTCGATGGTCAGGCTGGCGCGCTCCGGGAACGGCGCGGTGAAGCGGACCGACTCCACCGGGGCGTCCGGCGGCGTGTCCGGGTCGAAGGTCGGCGCGCGCGGGCCGGAGGGGGTTTTCAGGACGATGTGCTCGGCCACCTTGCGCGGAATCGGGGCGGTGAAGGTCACCGTCATCGGCCGCAGCGGGGTGCAGGGCGCCTCGGCCCGTTCGCGCTCACAGGTGAAGCCGGCGGCGAAGGCTTCGCGCACCGTGTAGTCGAAGCGGCGCGGCGCCGTGGTGGCAATGCCGGAGGGTGTGGCGATGCCCGCATCGAGCACGAGCTGCATCCGCGCGCCGGCGGGCAGCTTCTGCTGGCAGGCCAGCAGGTGCACCGCCTCCCCTTCCCGCTTGACGATCTCGTTCCAGCCGACCGCCGCAATCACGTCCGTGCGTTCCTTGCCGGCCAGCAGCCGTACCGGAATGCGCTCGCCCAGGCCCTCGGCCTGGCACCACGCGTGTTCGCGGATCGACCCGGCCGTGGCCGCGCCGTTAAAGCGCAGCACGAAGACCTGGTCTTCCTCCACCTCTCCGCCGGAAGGCCGGGCCGATACCACCGTGGGCCCACCGGTCTCGAACCGGTATTCCGGCTTGCCCGCGTAGGCCTTGCCAGCCACGCTCTTGAGCCCGCCGGCAATGCGCACCGTGCAGCGCATGCCGGGCGGCAGGTCACGCTCGAAGTCGAATACCCAGTTGGTGGCGTTGACCCAGCGCCCGCTACCGGCCGCCGCACCGCCGGTGCAGGACACCGCCGCGGGTGGCGCGGCGTTGAGGTCGCCCATCGGCACCATCGGCTCGTCGAACCGGATGGCCACCTGGCGCACCTGGGGCACCACCCCTTCGGGCGAGAAACGCGCGATCTGCGCCGCGTGCGCATCGCCGGCGCCGGCCCACAGCGCCAGTCCCGCGCCCAGCACGGCCAGCCTCCCAAACGTGGTGGCGTACCCGCCGCTGCGACCCGAGGTGACAATCGTCCCCATCATCCTTTCCTTGTTGGATTTGGCTCGGGGCGAGGGTGACATGCGCGGATGGCAAGCGCAAGCCTCTGCACATTTTGGATTTTGTGTATGGCTGATTCAGCGCAAATGTGACAGCGGCAGCGGTCCTTCGCGCTTCAGGGCGGTCAGCACGATGTTGGACCGCACGCTCTCCACGCCGGGCACGCGCATCAGGCGCTTCATGGTGAATTCGGCCAGCGTTGGCAGGTCCGGCACCACCACGCGGACAAGGTAATCGGCCTCGCCGGCGACCGAGTAGCACTCCTGCACCTCTTCCAGCAGCAGGATTTCCTCGCGGAAGCGTTCGATGATGGTGTCGCCGTGGTGGGCCAGTTTCACACTAATAAATACCAGCACGCCCAGACCCAGCGCTTGTGGCGAAAGATTCACACGGTAGCCGGTAATCACGCCATCGGCCTCGAGCTTGGCCAGCCGGCGGCCGACCTGGCTGGGCGAGAGGTGCACCCGTTCGGCCAGTTGCTGGTGGGTAGAGCGGCCGTCGGCCTGCAGGGCGGTCAGCAGGGCGAGGTCGTAGGGGTCGAGGCTGGCAGTGTTCATGGCACGCAGAAAATCCGCATCCAGGATCTGAAAGATGCAGGTTACCTGCATGCGCCGACGAAACCAAGCCGTTTATGCGGCCTGAATGCACGTCCACACGCCTACACTGTGCATAAATTCCGCATCGCTGGAGACACACAGATGAACGCCACCCCGGACACCACGGCCGACTTTGCCGGCACGATGACCGCCAAGCTCAGGGAACAATTCGAAGCCGGCCTGCTGTCCGGCGAGGAACTGCGTCCCGACTTCACCATCGCCCAGCCGGTGCACCGCTACACCAGCACCGACCACGCCATCTGGCGCAAGCTCTACGACCGCCAGGCCTCGATGCTGCAAGGCCGGGTCTGCGACGAGTTCCTGCAAGGGCTGGGCACGCTGGGCATGGAGCGCGACCGCGTGCCCGAGTTCGACCAGCTCAACGAGACGCTGATGCGCGCCACGGGCTGGCAGGTGGTGGCCGTGCCGGGCCTGGTGCCGGACGAGGTGTTCTTCGAGCACCTGGCCAACCGCCGCTTCCCGGCGAGCTGGTGGATGCGCAAGCCCGAGCAGCTGGACTACCTCCAGGAGCCGGACTGCTTCCACGACGTGTTCGGCCATGTGCCGCTGCTGATCAACCCGATCTTCGCCGACTACATGGAGGCGTACGGCAAGGGTGGCTTGAAGGCGGCCAAGCTCGGCGCGCTGGACATGCTCGCGCGCCTGTACTGGTACACCGTGGAATTCGGCCTGATCCAGACCCCGGCCGGGCTGCGCATCTTTGGCGCGGGCATCCTGTCCAGCCAGGGCGAATCGATCTACAGTCTGGATTCGGACAGCCCGAACCGGATCGGCTTCGACCTGCACCGCATCATGCGCACGCGGTACCGGATCGACACCTTCCAGAAGACCTACTTCGTGATCGACAGCTTCGAACAGCTGTTCGACGCCACGCGGCCGGACTTCTCGGACCTGTACCCGCAACTGCGCGCGCTGCCGACGCTGGGCGCCGGCGATGTCGCCGAGGGCGACCGTGTGCTGAACATCGGCACCCGCGAGGGCTGGGCCGACAGCAACGACATCTGACGACGACAGCCGAGCCGCAGAACATTCATAACACCGAGGCCATCATGACCCCTCTTTCGCAAGACGCCCGCGCCAGCCTGCTGGCCGGACTACCCGGCTGGACCCCGGTCCAGGACCGCGACGCCATTCACAAATCCTTCAAGTTCGCCGATTTCAACGCGGCGTTCGGCTTCATGACGCGCGTGGCGCTGCATGCCGACAAGGTCGATCACCATCCCGAATGGTTCAACGTCTACAACCGCGTGGACATCACCCTGTCCACCCACGACGCCAACGGCCTGACCCAGCGCGATATCGACCTGGCGCGTTTCATCGAGCAGGCTTTCAGCGGCCCGCCGGCGCGTTGAAGTCGCGCTATAGATAACTGTCGCCAGCTGAAGGGCAACTGAAAGGCAGCGCGCAAGGCTGCCCTGTACAATCGGCGGCATTGCCCCACAACGCCGCCGAGCCCCCTGCCATGCGTATCCTGCTGATCGAGGACGATCGTCAAATCGCCAGTGGCGTGGAGGCGGGCCTGACCCGTGCCGGCCATCAGGTACGCGTGGTCCATGACGGCGTGTATGCCACGGATCACCTGCTGCGCGAGCAGCACGACCTCGTCATCCTCGACCTGGGCCTGCCCGGCATCGACGGCATGACGCTGCTGGCCCGCTACCGCGCCCGCAACCGCACCACGCCGGTCATCATCCTGACCGCCCGCGACGAACTCGAAGACAAGCTCTCCGGCCTCAACGCCGGCGCCGACGACTACCTCGTCAAGCCCTTCGCGCTGCCCGAGCTGGAAGCGCGCGTGCGCGTGCTGCTGCGCCGCAGCCAGCATGGCGAGGCCGCGCCCGAGCGCGACGTGCGCCTGGGCCGCCTGCGCCTGTCCGGCAACGACCGCCGCATGTTCGTCGACGGCAAGCCGCTGGAGCTGTCGCCGCGCGAGTTCGCCGTGCTGGAACTGCTGCTCCAGCGCCAGGGCCGCGTGGTGAGCAAGGCGCAGATGCAGGACCACCTGGCCACCTTCGCCCATCCGGCTGGCGAGGGCGGCGATACCGTCGGCGACACCGCCATCGAGGTCTACGTGCACCGCGTGCGCAAGAAGCTCGAGGAAGCGGATGTCGAGATCGTCACCGTGCGGGGCTTCGGCTACCTGCTCCAGATTCGTGGCGGACACTGACTCTCCCTCCCCCTCGCGTTCGCGGCTGGTCCGCGCTTCGAACCCGAGCCTGCGTGTCCACCTGCTGCGCGCGCTGGCCACGCCGCTGTTCGCGCTGGTGCTGGTCAGCGGCTCGCTCTCCTACTGGCTCGCGGCGCACTACACCACCCAGGTCTTCGACCGCGCGCTGTATGGCGTGGCGAACAACATCGCCCAGCAGATCCGCATCGCCGGGCCGCGCCTCGATCAAGATATTCCGATGATTGCCCAGACGCTGGTCGAGGCCGAAGGCTCCGACCGCATCTACTGGCGTATCCACGGCCCGGACGGGCTGATCGGCGGCATGGACACCTGGCTCGGCTACGGCACGGGCCAGACCACGCTCCACGACGCACGGCTGTTCTACGCGTGGTTCAGCGGTCGCCAGGTACGCGCCGTGCGGCTGCCGGTGACGCTGCCGAGCCCCGCCTCGGACGAATTCGGCACGAGTGGCGAGGGCACGCTGTCGCGCGGGCCGATCGTCGTGGAAGTCGCTGAACTGCTAGACCGCCGCGAGACGGCGGCGAACGAGATCCTGCTGTCGGTGTCGGTGCCGCTGATCCTGCTGCTGCTGGTGGGCAGCCTGATCCTGTCGCACGTGCTCAAGGAGGAACTGGTGCCGCTCCAGATCCTGACCGACAAGCTGAACCGCCAGACCGCCCGCTCGCTGGCCGCGCTGGACGAAACCCAGGTGCCGGCCGAAGTCGAACCGTTGATCCGCGGCCTGAATGCGCTGCTGGCGCGCCTGCGCGATGCGCTGGACGCCCAGCGCAAGTTCATCGCCGATGCCGCGCACCAGCTACGCACGCCGCTGACCGCCGTGAAGCTCCATGCGGACCGCGCGCTCGATGCCGATTCCCCCGATGTGGCCCGCCACGCGCTGCGCGAGGTGCAGACCGCTGCCGACCGCGCGGTGCGGCTGTCGAACCAGCTGCTGTCGCTGGCGCGAGCCGAGCCGGGGCTGTCGCTGGAGCGGCTGGGGCCGGTGGAACATTTCGACCTGGCCGAACTGGCTTTCGAGATTGGCGCGGAATGGGTGCCGCAGGCGCTGGCCCGCCGCGTGGACCTGGGTTTCGAGATCCTGCCTGGCCCCACCTTCACCGGCAGCGCGCCGGCCACGGTGCGCGGCAACCGGCTGCTGATGCGCGAGGCGCTCTCGAACCTGATCGACAATGCCGTGAAATACGTGCCGGCCGGCGGGCGCATCACGGTGCGCGCGGGTGGCGAGACCATGGGCCATCGCGGCATGGCCGTGGTGATGGTGGAAGACAACGGCCCGGGCATTGCGCCAGCGCGGCGCGAGGAAGTCTTCAAGCGCTTCTTCCGGGGCGATCACACACCCGGCGCCCAGGCGGTGCAGCAGGCCGCGCCGAGCGGCGCCGGCCTGGGGCTGGCCATCGTGCATGAAATCGTCTCGCTGCACCAGGGCACCATCCGTATCGAGGACGTGCCCGCGCCCTCCCCGGCGCCTGTGCCGGCGCCGTCCGCGCTGTCAGCCGTGGTGGCTGGCCACGGGGATCACGGCGACCATGGGGAGCAGCGCGACCCGGCACCCCGGCGCGCGTCGATGCGGTTCGTGATCCGCATCCCCTGCGAGGCGCCCGGCACGGCTGCCGGCTGACTTCTTCCGACTGCTTACTTCCGTTCCTTCGGGGCCAGCATCGTGCCCCGGCAGTTCGGGCTGCCGCAGCGGCACTCGTATTCCTTCTTCAGCTTCTTGGTATAGCGCGCGTCTATTACCAAACCATAGTCATAGAACAGCTCTTCGCCCTGGGCGATGTCGCGCAGCGCGTGGATGAACACGCGCCCCTTCTTCTCACGTGCCTCGCAGTTCGGCTCGCAGGCATGGTTGATCCAGCGCGCGCGGTTGCCGCCGAACTTGGCGTCGATCACGTCGCCGTCGTCCAGGCTGAAGTAGAAGGTGTGGTTCGGGTCGGCCGGATCATGCGGATGGCGCTTGAGCGCTTCTTTCCACGAGATGTGCTCGCCCTTGTATTCGATCACGCGCTCGCCCTCGGCGATATTGCCGATCGCGTATACGCCCTTGCCGTGCACGCCTGACTGGCGCACCTCGATGCGGTCGCTGGCGCTCTTCTTCTTGCCCGCCTTCTTTGCCTTGCCTTGTTCCGACATGTCGCTGTTTCCCCGTCAAACCGATGACTGCCGGTCCACTCCGGCGCGCCCCGGATGATACCTGCCAACCATGTCGGCGCGACACCCCTTTTCGCCTCCTGTATACCGTCATGCATGTGGATAAACCGGCCAAAATCTGTGGATAAGCGCGCGGGTTTGGTGTGGGCGGCAAGGGGGTGACATGGGGATGGCGCAGGAACAAGTCGACGAGGTATACCTCCCATCCTCCTCCAGACGGCTGAGTCATCCACGCCGGCCAACAACGGCTCCCTGTGCTTTCGGTATACGTAAACATCTGATCCGATTGACGTATACGTGGTTATCCACAGAAACGGTCGCCCTCTATTGACTACTACTATTCGTATACATAAAAGAAAGATGTAAACCGAAAGCACGAGAGCCGGCAGCGCAGCGAGGTATACGTCCGAACCCCTCCGACTTTGGGAGGAAGGCCGTTTTGGACGTCGATGAAAAATTGAGCAGGTCCCGTTTTTCGCGTATACCGGCACGCGGGCACGCCAGAAGCCCCTCAGGCGCTTTTGGCCGCGTATACGTCCCCAACCCTCTGTCAGCCGCGTATACGCCTCTGAAGGGGCTCTCAGCGCTTCCAGGCCCCTTCCGCGTGACGCGTATACCGCTTCCCAATCGCCCTCAGCCCCCCTGCTGCCAAGGCCTGGCAATGGCTGGCGTAACAATCTGTTCCCGGTGCGCCTTCCCCGACACGGTATGATGTGGCCCGCGGCGTCTTTGCCGGTGCGGGTTCCAGCGGAGCCGGCGCGGCCAGGACGTCAGTGTTTTTTCAACTCGAGACGGAGTGAAGCATGACGAAAACCGAACTGATCGACGCGATTGCAGCTGGCGTGGACGGTCTGACCAAGGCCAAGGCGGAACAGGCACTCAACGTGACGCTCACCGCGATCATGGACGCCGTGGCCAAGGGCGATACCCTGAGCCTGATCGGCTTTGGCACCTTCAGCCAGGGCGAGCGTGGCGAGCGCATGGCGCGCAACCCGCGTACCGGCGAGGAAATCAAGGTGGAAGCCGCCAAGACCGTGAAGTTCAAGGCGGGCCAGAAGTTCAAGGACGCCGTCAACCAGTGATGCTTGCGGGCCGATGAATCAGCCCGGTTTGCAAGACCCCGCCGTGCCGCCACCGGATGCCGTCTCCGGCGCAGGTGCGCGCCAGGCGGGGGACGTTATCCACAACAGGTTTCCCGCCGCCGTGCGCGGCAAACCGCACAGCTGCACCGTGCCGTCAGACGGCGGCCGCAATCCTCTTCAAAATGGCGTCCGGACGTGGCCAGCACTAGGATTCTCGGGCGTCGCCATCCGTGGCCTCGCCATGCCGTCCAGCCCGCTCGCACCCAGATTTCCACAGCGTTATACACAGCGCTTTCCACACAAGGCTCCACAGCTTTCTCCACAGGCACTGACTCGGCGTTTTCTGAGTCTGGTAGCACTCGCCGTGCTATGTGGTTGCACCGCCGCGCCGCCGCGCACGGCACGTCCGCAGGCCGTGCCCTTGCCCGACCTGGAGCGCGTGGCCACCACGCCCGGCGCCACGCCGCGTGAGCGCATTGTCGAGATCGCCATGCAGGAGTGGCGCAAGTGGGGCAGCCAGACCATGCGCATCGGCCGCGACGATGGCGCCTGTGTGACGCACAGTCCCCTGCCCGCCCCGGTGGCAGTCGAATCGTTCGCCCCCCTCGCCCCGCAAGGCGCCCAGTCGGCGGACGATGAATCGGACGAGAACGGGAATGCAACGGATTGCATACGTTTTCCCGATGGCACGGGCATGGAAGCCACCGCGCAAGGCTGCCGGATGGCCCAGCGCTACTGGGGCATCGTGGGCGAGGCGCCGGATTGCCGCCAGGTGACGCAAGGCGCGTGGGCGTGGTCGGCCGTGTTCATTTCGTGGGTGATGCGCAAGGCTGGGCTCAACAACGACCAGTTCCTGACCGGTCAGTCCCATGCGATGTATGTGGTCGATGCCCGGGATGGCAAGCTGCCGCGTCCCGCCTTCCATATCGAGCCGATGCCGGCGCTGCCGCGCCCTGGCGATGTCATCTGCGCGCCGCGCGGACGTGACAAGTACCTCGAGAACCTGTCGGAGATCGGCTTCGGCACCACGCCGATGCACTGCGACATCGTCGTGGCCGTGGACCCCGCTGCGCGCGTGGTGCGGGCCATCGGCGGCAATGTGCAGCAGTCGGTGACCATGAGCGAGATCGACCTCAACGATGCCGGCCAGCTCGACGCCTTCACCAACTCGCACATGCCGTGGCTACTGGTGATGCGGAACGATTTGCAGTGACGGGACGAATCGAGTGGGCTGAAATTTCCGCTCGATCATCTATCCGAAGAATGATTACCAGCGGCGGTTGAGCTGCACGCCGAAGATCGAGCCGCTGGTCTGGGTCGCCCAGGCTTCGGCGGGCGTGGCGAAGGTGATGCCGTCGACGTCGCTGGCGCGGCTGTAGGTGTAGAACGCGCGTAGGTTGGCGTTGCCGGTGGACTTGCCGAGCGTGAAGGTCGGCGCCACGGTCAGCGCGGTGCGCTGGCCACCCACGCCAAACCCGGACGAGATCTGGTCGTGCGCGACTTCGAAGTTGAGCCGGAACTGGTCGTTGGCCACATAGGCCGGACGGAAGCGCGTGGCCGCCCATTGCAGCGTGCCGACCGGCGAGCGGTCCAGCTGCAGGCTCGATTCCACCGAGCCGCCGATGCCCGAGCGGCCCTTCCACTCCATCGATTCCGCCACGCGCACGCGTGACAGCGAAGCGCCCATGCCCGTGTAGCCGGTCATGGCCGCGCGCGACCCCTGCCCGTACTGCACGCCCAGCCGGTTGGTGCCCATCAGCACGTTCTTCTGCTCGTGCATGGCGGAGGCCCACCAGGCGCTGCCGGTGTCTTCCATGGCCGAGAGCGGCTCCACGCGCGTGAAACCCAACTGGACGTTGCCCTTGTCATTGGTGTCGATCGGGGCGCTGCGCAGGCTGTGATAGCTGGGCAGATGGGCGCCGTTCAGATCGTTACGTGCGGTGTATTGATAACTGAGTCCGAAATCGCCCAGTTTGGCGTTATCCACCCCGAATCGCATCGAGGGCGAGTTGGGCGGCAGCAGGCCGGACGACATCAGGAACGGATTGCTCTCGCGGCGGCCGGCCCAGACGCTGGCGCCATCGAGCACGGATACACCCGAGAGCCCGGTGACAGAGGTATAGAACTGCGGCACCAGTGCGTAGGGGTCCACGGCGGCGGCGTTGCCGTTGACCGAGGTGGCGTTGGTACCCCGGGCCTGGGCCACGAGCTGGACCTGGGTGCCGCCGCCGATGTCGGCCAGCGATTCGCGGATCTTGACCTCGCCAGTGCTGGTGCAGGCCAGCCCGCCACCGAGCCCGACCGACGGCGTACCACCGCCCGGGCAGGCGCGCTGCGTGCTGGCGCGGTCCTCGACCGCTGCACGGCCGCTGTAACCCATGCGCCATACCGTATCGCCAGCGAGATCCTCGGCCGGCAACTGCGAGCGGAGCACCGGAGGTGCATCCGAGACCGTACCCGCTTCAGCGCTGTCGACTTGATCACCGCCGTTTGTGCCATCAGCGGCACTGGCGCGTGCCGGCTGGACGGGCTGAGCCGGCTGCGCGGGGAATTCACCCAGCCGCTGCGGGAAGAGGACCAATGGCGGTGGCGGAGGCGGCGGGGCTGCGGCCGACTCGGGCGGACCGACGAAGTCGGGGTCCACGGGGTTCTCCGCCGCGACGGTTGCCATGGTTTCGGATGGTGCCGCATTCGCCGCATTCGCCGCATTCGCCACAGCCGCATCGGCAGGCTTGCTCGTACCCGGGACGACGGTCGGCTGGATCAGGTCGTACAGCGGGTCCGTCGCCGGCGCGGCAGCCGCCACCGGCGCAGCGGTAGGTACGCTCGCTGGGGCCGAAGTCGACGCCATGGCCGTCGGTGGCACAGTGCTGGCCGAAATTTGTGGCGGTGTCGCCACCTGACTGCCCGTTTGCGCGCAGGCGACCATGCCCCAAGCAGCCATGACGGCAAACGTGAGACGGCGGGAACGCAGGCGAGCGAATCGGGGTACTGGCAGCAGCATGGGAAACAGTGACGGCGCGCGGCGCGCCGGATGGGGGCTCCGTTTTTTAACAGGCGAACTTTTTGACCGCAAGACGGGTTACAAAATCCATCAAACCGTGCGGCATCTCACATTGCGAAAAGATCACCTCGCGCCACCTTGCCAGTCTCCCCGTAAACCGTTGCAGAAGTGCGAATCCCTAGCGAAAACCCGCAGTCGGGAGTGTGGTCGTGCGCAAAACGCCACCGCTATAATCGACCGGCTGTTTTGGACTTGTCCTATGGGTGGGGCAGCCAGCGCACATATATCTATAAGAGGAGATGTCATGGAACGTCGTTCCTTCCTGTTGAAAGCATCGGCTGTGGCCGCTACCGGGGCCCTGGCCGCGTGCGGCAAGGAAGACAAACCCGCCGCGCCCGCGGCGTCGGCGAGCGCACCGGGCGCGCCGGCCGTGATCGGCAGCAACCCGGCGGTGGAATGGCGCCTGGCATCGAGCTTCCCGAAGTCGCTGGACACCATCTACGGCGCCGCCGAGCTGCTGTCCCAGCGCGTGAAGGAGCTGACCGACGGCAAGTTCAACATCAAGGTGTTCGCCGCCGGTGAAGTGGTGCCGGGCCTGCAGGTGCTGGACGCCGTGCAGAACCAGACCGTGCAGATCGGCCACACGGCCGGCTACTACTACTTCGGCAAGAATCCGACGCTGTGCTTCGACACCACCGTCCCGTTCGGCCTGACCGCGCGCCAGCAGACCGCGTGGATGATGCAGGGCAACGGCATGAAGCTGATGCGCGAGTTCTTCAAGGAATATAACGTCGTCAACTTCATGGGCGGCAACACCAATGCCCAGATGGGCGGCTGGTTCCGCAAGGAAATCAAGACCGTGGCGGACCTGCAGGGCCTGAAGTACCGCATCGCCGGGTTTGCCGGCGTGGTGCTGCAGCGCCTGGGCGTGGTGCCGCAGCAGATTGCCGGTGGCGATATCTACCCGGCGCTGGAAAAGGGCACCATCGATGCGGCCGAGTGGGTCGGCCCGTATGACGACGAGAAGCTCGGCTTCTACAAGGTGGCGCCGTACTACTACTACCCGGGCTGGTGGGAAGGCAGCGCCCAGCTGTCGTTCTACGCCTCCGCACCGGAGTTCGAGAAGCTGCCGGCGCAGTACAAGCGCGCGCTGGAAACGGCCACCATCGAGGCCCACACCAACATGATGGCCAAGTACGACGCCGTGAACCCGCAGGCGCTGGCCCGTCTGCTGGAGAATGGCGTGAAGCTGCGCCCGTTCTCGAAGGAGATCATGGAGGCATGCTTCAAGGCCACGCAGGACGCGTACGCCGAGGAAACCGCCAAGAACCCGTCGTTCAAGAAGATCTATGACGACTGGCGCGTGTTCCGCAACAACGAGGCCGCCTGGTTCAACGTGGCCGAGCAGGGCTTCGCGCAGTTCAGCTTCGCGCGCAAGCTGTAAGACATCGATGTGATTTTGATGTGATGTTATCGCCTCTCCCGCCAGGGGGAGGCGAGTTCCAACGCCGATGACGGCGTCCCGGTAGAATCCGCGCACCTACCGGATACTCCCATGCAACTCGGCATCTTCTACGCGCTGCTCGCGTACGTCATCTGGGGCCTGCTGCCCCTCTATATCAAATCCCTCCACGGCGTGGCGCCGCTCGAGATCCTGCTGCACCGGATGGTGTGGTCGCTGGTCTTTTTGGGCGCGATCCTGCTCTGGCGGCGGCATTTCGGCTGGCTGCGCGAGGTGGCGGGCAATCCGCGCCTGATCCTCGGCTTCGCGGCGAGCGCCGCCCTGCTCTGCGCCAACTGGTTCCTCTATATCTGGGCGGTGTCGGCCGACCGGGTGGTCGATGCGAGCCTGGGCTACTTCATCAATCCGCTGTTCAGCGTGCTGCTGGGTGTGCTGTTCCTGCACGAGCGGCTGCGGCCGGGGCAGTGGCTGTCCATCGCCGTCGCGGCGGGGGGCGTGCTCTGGCTGACCATCAGCGCCGGGCAACTGCCGTGGATCGCGCTCGCGCTGGCGGCGTCGTTCGGCGGCTACGGGCTGCTGCGCAAGACCGGGGCGCTGGGCGCGCTGGAGGGGCTGTCGCTGGAGACGCTGCTGCTGTTTCCGATTGCGGCCACCGCGCTGGGCGTGCTCGTCTTCACCGGCCAGGACACCTTCCGGAGCGCAGCACCGGGTACGCAGATCTTGCTGCTGCTGGCCGGCCCGGTCACGGCGGTGCCGCTGCTGTTCTTCGCCGCCGGCGCGCGCCGGATTCCGCTTTCGCTGCTCGGCCTGCTCCAGTACACCGGCCCGACGCTCCAGCTGCTGCTCGGCATCTGGCTGTGGCACGAGCCGTTCCCGGCCCAGAAGCAACTCGGCTATGCACTGATCTGGGTGTCGCTGCTGATCTACGCGATGGAAGGGGTGTGGGTTTCCCGCCGCAATTCCGTTAAGTCTATCAGCGCGACAAATGAAGCATAGGTTTGGATCGATTAATCGATTCATCCTGGGAATGATGGATTAACACCGGCTCGGCACGCGAGGGCCGACGCACTATACTGTACGTTTATACAGTACCGACGACGCGCACGCCCCCTTCGCCATGTCCACCCCCGTCCGGCGCATCGCCCACCTCGACATGGACGCCTTCTATGCGTCCGTCGAACTGCTCCGTTATCCCGACCTGCGCGGCCAGGCCGTTGTCATCGGCGGCGGCCGCAATGCCATCCCGGAGACGCTGCCCGATGGCTCGCGCCGCTATGCCCGCCTGCGCGACTACGTCGGACGTGGCGTCGTCACCACTTCTACCTACGAAGCCCGCGCGCTGGGCGTGTTCTCGGCGATGGGCATGATGAAGGCGGCCAAGCTGGCGCCGGACGCCATCCTGCTGCCGACCGATTTCGACGCCTATCGCCGCTACTCGGGCCTGTTCAAGGCCGCCGTGCGCACCTTCACCGAGCAGGTGGAAGACCGGGGCATCGACGAGATCTATATCGATCTGACCGAGGTGCCCGGCGAGCCGGCCGAGGTAGCCGCGCGCATCAAGGCGGCCGTGAGCGAGGCCACTGGCCTGACCTGCTCGATCTGCGTGGCGCCCAACAAGCTGCTGGCGAAGATCGGGTCGGAACTCGACAAGCCGGACGGCCTGACCCTGCTCACCCCCGCCGACATCCCCCGCCGTATCTGGCCGCTCGCGGCGCGCAAGGTCAACGGGATCGGGCCGAAGGCGGCCGAGAAGCTGGCCGGCATCGGCATCGACACCGTGGGCGACCTGGCCGAGGCCGACCAGGGCGTGCTCCAGACCCATTTCGGCCGCAACTACGCGAGCTGGCTGATCGAGGTGGCGCATGGGCGTGATGACCGCCCGGTGGTGGTCAGTTCCGAGCCCAAGTCGATGAGCCGCGAAACCACCTTCGAGCGCGACCTGCACCCGCGCGTGGACCGCCCGCTCCTATCGGAATCGTTCACCAAGCTCTGCATGCGCGTGGGCGAGGACCTGCGCCGCAAGGGCTACGTGGGCCGCACGGTGGGCATCAAGCTGCGCTTTGACGATTTCCGCACGGTCACGCGCGACCTGACCATGCCGGCCCATACCGCCGATGGCGCGGCGATCCGGCGCAGCGCCACGGAATGCCTGAAGCGGATACCGCTCGAGCGGCGCATCCGGCTGCTCGGCGTGCGCGTGAGCGCCCTGATCCCGGCGGACGAACAGGGCGACGACCCGGCGCCCGTGCAGGAGGAGTTCCGCTTCGAGGATGAGCGGCCGGATGCCTGACGCGGCACCGGAATGACCCCTCCGACGCATCTATCTATCTCCCGCTAGAATCGGCGGCTTCGAGCACCAAGGCCGTCCCCATGACCACCACCGCCACAGAGCGCGCCGCTGAGCCCGCCACCTGGATCACGCCGCTGCTGGCCACGGCCTGCGGCATGATCGTCGCCAATCTCTATTACGCCCAGCCACTGGTCGGCCCGATCGCCCGGTCGCTGCAACTCTCGCCCGAGATTGCCGGGCTGATCGTCACGCTGATCCAGATGGGCTACTGCGCGGGGCTGGTGCTGCTGGTGCCGCTCGGGGATCTGGTCGAGAACCGCAAGCTGGTCCTGACGCTGATTGGCGGCTGTGCCGTGGCGCTCATGGCGGCGGCCCTGGCCACTCACGCCAGCGTGTTCCTGATCGCGGGCTGCGCCATCGGCCTATGCTCGGTGGCGGTGCAGGTGCTGGTGCCGTTCGCGGCGCACCTCGCCCCGGACCATATCCGGGGCCGCGTGGTCGGCAACGTCACCAGCGGGCTGCTGATGGGGATCATGCTGGCGCGGCCGGTGTCGAGCCTGATGGCCGGCCTGACGGGCGGCTGGCACACCATCTTCGCGGTCTCGGCCGTAGCCATGGTGCTGCTGGCGCTGGTGCTGGCGCGCAAGCTGCCGCGCCGCCAGCCCGCGCGGGGCGTGACCTACGGCCAGATGCTGGCGTCGATGGCGCACCTGCTCCGTACCCAGCCCGTGCTGCGCCGGCGCGCGCTGTACCAGGCCAGCATGTTCGGCGTGTTCAGCCTGTTCTGGACCACCATCCCGCTCTATCTGGCCGGGCCTGCGTTCCACATGTCGCAGACCGGCATCGCCGTGTTCGCGCTGGTCGGCGTGGCCGGCGCCATCGCCGCGCCGATGGCCGGCCGCTACGCGGACCGGGGCCACAGCCGCCAGATGACCGCCATCGCGCTGGCCATCGGCGCCGGGTCGTTCCTGTTGAGCCGGGTGGGCGTGGAGGGGTCGATGACCTCGCTCCTGGCGCTGACCGTGGCGGCCATCCTGCTCGACTTCGGCGTATCGGCGAACCTTGTGGTCGGCCAGCGCGCCATTTTCACGCTCTCGGCCGAGCACCGCAGCCGGCTGAACGGCCTGTACATGGCGATCTTCTTCGTCGGCGGCGCCACCGGCTCGTGGCTGGGCGCCTGGGCCTTCGCGCGCGGCGGCTGGCCGCTGGCGAGCTGGATCGGCTTCGCGCTGCCGGCGCTCGCCCTGCTCTACTTCCGGACCGACCGGCACTAAGCTCGGGGCGCCACCCCCTCCCGAAGTCCCGTTTGCTGCACTACACTGGCCGAGCGTTGTCCTTCATCGTCACAGTTTCGTTGCAGTGCCCGCTCAGGCGGGACTTGCCCGGAGGCCCCCGATGCCATGGCGCAAACTGGTGCCGCAACCGCGATGGTTACCGCGCGCGGCGGTCATGCGCCCGCAGCGAGTCGTGATCTGGTGTTTCAGCCTCGTGCTGGCGCTGACGCTCGCCGTTGGCCTGCGAGACCTCTACACGCTGCGCGAGCGCGTGATTGCCAGCCATCAGCACAATCTCGCGCTGCGCGCGATGGGGCTGGAGGCCGCCGTGTCGTCGGAGCGCTTCCGGCTGTCGTTCGTGCGCGACTACGCGCGGCAGCTGATGCGGATGGAGGCCGTGCAAGCCCGTGGCGTCTCGGACCCCGTCCTCGATCGGGCCTTCGCCGCGCGCGACGAGCCGATCTGGCAGATGGAAGTCCCGCTCGGCGATGCGCCCGTGATCGGCGTGTCACCGCAGGCCCTGGCCGGCCTGCCCGGCTTCGAGCGCCACGTGGGCGACCTGCGCGCCGACCTCTTCGCCGCGCGCCAGCTCAGCCATGTGCTGGGGCTGACCATGGGCGTGGACGAGATCCGCAATTCGGTCACGTTCATCTCGAGTAACGGCTTCTTCGTGACCTATCCCCCGGTGCCGGCCGACAAGGCACCCGCGTTGCTGCAGCGCTTTGCGAGCATGCCCTACTACCGCGATCTCCTGCCCGACCGCAATCCGGGCCAGGACCTGCGCTGGGCGCCGCCCTATCGCCAGTTCGAAAGCACCGAGCTGCGCACCACGCTGAGCGTGCCGATCTATGTGGAGTCGCGCTTTCGCGGCGTGGTGGCGGTGGATGTCTCGCTGAAGCATATCCAGGCGCTGCTCGGCGCACCGAGCGACGACTCCCCGGCCCTGAACCGCTACCTGATGGACAGCGCCGGCCGACTGATCGCGGCCTACCATGACCATCTGAGCACGGACCTGCGCTGGCCCGACGTGCTGGGCGACACCTGGCGCGACGTGGGACCGCAGACGCTGTTCGCCACCGACGGCCCCGGCATGCGCAAGGGCGATGGCGGCTACCTGTTCTACCAGCGGCTGGGCACCGGGCAGTGGATGCTGCTGGAGGCGGTCTCGACCGCCCAACTCTACGGCGAGGTTTTCTCGCGCATCAGCAAGCCGCTGCTGCCGATCTGGATCGCGCTGCCGCTGCTGATGTGGGTCTCGGTGCGGCTGGTATCGCTGCTGTTCAGCTACTACCTCGCGCTGGGCGACAAGCTCCAGAAACTGGCCGAGCGCGATCCGCTGACGGACCTCGCCAACCGGCGTCATTTCGGCGACCAGTTCGCGCAGGCGGCGGCGCGGCGCGCGCGCGACGGCAGCGCGCTGTCGATGCTGATGCTCGACATCGACTATTTCAAGAAGGTGAATGATCGATGGGGCCATGCCAGCGGCGACCACGTGCTCCAGCGGCTGGCCACGGCGTTGCGGGAAAATATGCGTGCGGTGGATACGCCGGCCCGCCTGGGCGGTGAGGAATTCGCCGTGTTGATGCCCGGCGCCACGCTGGCCGAGGCCACGGTCAGTGCCGAACGGCTGCGCGTGGCGCTGGCCGCGATGCCGGTGGAGCCCGCCCCGGACGCGCCCACGTCAGCGACGCAGGGCGACCCCGGGGCGCGCATCCGCTTCACGGTGTCGATAGGCGTGGCCGAAGCCGGGAGCGACGGGGGCCAGACACTCGATGCCATGTTGGCGACGGCCGACCGCCGTCTTTATGCCGCCAAGGCAATGGGGCGAAACCGGGTTTGCGCGGAGGATGCGCGGGCCGGCAATGCAGAGGCACCGCCGGTTGCGGGGTGAGGTGCAGGCAGGTCATGACGGCGTCCCCGGTCAGCGCAGCAGGAAGGCGATGTCCTCGACGGCAATCACCGAAACCGGGATGCCCTTGCGGCGCTGGAACAGGATGTGTTGCTGCACGCGGCTGCGCTGCTCCGCGAACACGGCCGGGTCCACCGGCGTGCCGCTGCGCGCGTAGTGCTGCACCAGCAGCTTGTAGGCGCGATGGCGGATCTGGAGCGTCTCGTTCTCGGCGCGCAGCCGCTGCCATTCGGTGGGGCTGAGGTCGAGCGTGTGGTTGAGTTCGTCGAGCGTACGCGCGTGAAGGTCGCGGTAGAGATCGCGCTCGGCTTCGGCGCGATGCAGCTCGTCGCGCAGCGCCATGATCTTGTGCTGGAGCTTCAGTGTCTGCCCCACCGCCGCCTGCATGCCCTTGGCGGCCTCGAGCGCCTGGCTTGCCGCCGCCATGGTGCTCTTCCACAGTCCACGGTCGGTACCCGCGGCCGTATCCAGCTCCGGCGGCCACACGTCGGCAGCCTTGATCGTCGTATCCATTGTTGACCCCAGTTGACACCCATCAGGCCCGTCGCCTCGTTGTGCGCGGGTCCCTTTTTCATCGTTTGTCCGTCGCCTGTTCCGCACTGCAACGTGCGGCAGGCAACTGTGGTCAATCGTAGTGATATGTCTGACGTCAGCCAAGTCAAAGATGTTTAGATCAGACTTCCTCGCACTTGTCTGTGGCGAAAACCATGCAGTGGGTAGTGCGTGTGCCGTCCGGCGCGTGTCGGCGGGGCCAGACAAAGCAGACAACCCCCACGTAAACCCCATGCGAATTCCTGTCGGTTTGACAGGCTTTTGACAGTTACCGACCTCTAGAATCCAGCCCACAGCTATCACTAGCTATCCATTCCAAAAAAAGACAGGAGACCGCGATGCCTCGCACGCTTGCCCGCTTTGCCCATGTCGTCCTCGCCGCCGCCACGCTGGCCGCGGCCCCGGCCTACGCCGTGGACAGCCTGAAGGTCATGATCGGCGCCAACCCCGGCGGCGGCTACGACCAGACCGGCCGCACGATCGGCGCGGCGATGATCGCGGCAGGCACCGCCAAGACCGCGTCCTATGACAACAAGGGCGGCGCCGGCGGCACCATCGGCCTGACCCAGTTCGTCAACACCGACAAGGGCAACCCCAACGCGCTGATCGTGACCGGCGCGGTGATGGTCGGTGCCATCGAGACCAACCATCCGCCCGTGACGCTGAAGAACGCCACGCCGATCGCCCGCCTGTATGCCGACACCATGGTCCTGACCGTGCCGGCCAGCTCGCCGCTGAAGTCCATCAAGGACCTGACCGCGCAGCTCAAGGCCAACCCGGGCAGCGTGAGCTGGGGTGGTGGCTCGAAGGGTTCGATCGACCACATCCTGGCCGGCCTGATCGCCAAGGACATCGGCGTGGATCCGAAGAAGATCAACTACGTGCCGTTCGCGGGCGGCGGCGAAGCCTCCGCGTCGATCATGGGCGGCCACGTGACCGTGGGCATTGCCGGCGTGTCCGAGTTCCTGCCCTTCATCAAGAGCGGCAAGATGCGCGCGCTGGCGGTGACCTCGAAGGACCGCACCGCCGACATCCCCACGCTCAAGGAGCAGGGCGTGAACGTGGAGATCTATAACTGGCGCGGCGTCTACGGCGCGCCGGGCATCACGCCCGAGCAGCGCAAGGCGATGATCGACGCCGTGGTCAAGGGCACCGAGAACAAGGTCTGGAAGGAAGCCCTGACGAAGAATGACTGGACGCCCTTCCTGCTGACCGGCGACGAGTTCGGCAAGTTCGTGGATGCCGAGTCGACCCGCCTGGGTGGCACGCTGCGCGAACTGGGCGTTGCCAAGTAAGTCCGGCGGATCATCGCCAACTGCACGACTCGCCTCACCGCCCCACCCGCCCCACCCGCGCGCCCCAACAATAATCACAATCCTGTCACGCTCGTCGTGACCGCGCGGGTGGTGGCCATCCCTCCGGGAGCCCACCATGAAACCATCGCATGTCTCCATCGGCATCGCCGTCCTGGCGTTGTCCGCCTTCTTCCTGGCCGGCCTGTCCGGCATCTCGGGCGAGGAAGGCTACGCCGGCCTGTCGCCGCGCTTCGCGCCCACCCTGGTCGCCATCGGCCTGGCCGTGTGCGGCGCGCTGCTGACCTGGCAGGGCGTGCGCGGCGGCTTCCGCAATATGCCGGAGGAAGATGCCGAGTTGCCCGAGGCGCCACACAACTTCAAGGGCTTCCTGTGGGTAGCGGCGGGCCTGGTGCTGAACATGGTGCTGATCGGCACGCTCGGCTTCGTGCTGTCCTCCACGCTGATGATGGTCTGCGTGGCGCGCGGCTACGGCAGCCGCCGGCTGGTGCGCGATGCGCTGATCGGCCTGGGCCTGACGCTGCCGATGTGGGCGTTGTTTGAATTCTTGCTCGGCATCAACCTGCCGCTGCTGCCCCTTTTGTCGATCTCCGGCTTCTGAACCGGCGGGAGGAATTGCCATGGATACCCTGAACCAGTTGATGCACGGCTTCGCCGTCGCCATCACACCGATCAACCTGATGTGGGCCCTCGTGGGCTGCTTCCTCGGCACCGCCATCGGCGTGCTGCCGGGCATTGGCCCGGCCCTGACCGTGGCGATGCTGCTGCCGCTGACGGCCAAGGTGGAACCCACCGCCGCGCTGATCATGTTCGCCGGCATCTACTACGGCGCGATGTACGGCGGCTCGACCACCTCCATCCTGATGAACACGCCGGGCGAGTCGTCCACCATGGTCACCGCCATGGAAGGCAACCTGATGGCCAAGAACGGCCGCGCCGGGCCGGCGCTGGCCACGGCGGCGATCGGCTCCTTCGTGGCGGGCACCATCGCCACCGTGCTGCTGTCGATGTTCGCGCCGGTGGCGGCGGACGTGGCGCTGCAGTTCGGCCCGGGCGAGTACTTCATGATCATGCTGCTGGCCTTCACGACCGTGTCGGCCGTGCTCGGCTCGTCGCTGCTGCGCGGCATGACCAGCCTGTTCCTGGGGCTCGGCATCGGCCTGATCGGCATCGATTCGCTGTCCGGCCAGACCCGTTACTCGATGAACATCCAGGAGCTTTACGATGGCGTGGATATCGTCGTGGTGGCCGTGGGCCTGTTCGCCGTGGGCGAGGCGCTGTTCAACGCGTTCTTCCCGCAGCCGGCCGGCTCGTTCAACAAGCTCAGTTCCGTCCACATGAACAAGTCGGACTGGAAACGCTCGGTGCCGGCCTGGCTGCGCGGCACGCTGATCGGCTTCCCGTTCGGGCTGATTCCGGCCGGCGGCGCGGAGATCCCGACCTTCCTGTCGTACGCGACCGAAAAGAAGCTCTCCAAACACCAGGACGAGTTCGGCAAGGTGGGCGCCATCGAGGGCGTGGCCGGCCCCGAGGCCGCCAACAACGCCGCCGTGACGGCCACGCTGGCGCCGCTGCTGACGCTGGGCATTCCGACCTCGAACACCACCGCCATCCTGCTGGCGGCGTTCCAGAACTACAACCTCCAGCCCGGTCCGATGCTGTTCCAGACCTCGGGCGATCTGGTCTGGGGCCTGCTGGCGTCGCTGTACATCGGCAATGTGATGCTGCTCGTGCTGAACCTGCCGGCGATCGGCCTCTGGGTGCGCATGCTGCGCGTGCCCACGCCGCTGCTGTACGGCGGCATCCTGATCTTCGCGGGGCTCGGTGCGTACGGTATCCGCCAGTCGTGGTTCGACCTGCTGCTGCTGTTCGTGATCGGCCTGCTGGGCATGGCCATGCGCCGCTTCGACTTCCCCACGGCGCCGGTCATCGTCGGCCTGATCCTGGGGCCGATGGCCGAGAAGCAGCTGCGCAATGCGCTGTCGATTGGCCAGGGCGACTGGAGCCTGTTCGTCAAGCAGCCGATCTCCGCCACGATTCTGGCGATGACGGTGGCCGTGGTGGTGGTGCCGCGCGTGCTGCGCTGGCACGCCAGCCGCAGCAGTGCCCGCGCTTCTGCCGACAACGCGGCGTAGCCGTCGCCCGCCCCGGCCGGCGGGGTCTTGCAGTGCATCACACGGGGGGCTGCGGCCCCCTGTATCATTGGCGAAACCCGCTCGACAGGATCGCCATGCCGGAACCGACCTCCGCACCGACCGCAGCGCCCGCCTTCACCCTGGCTGATGTCGATGCCACGCTGGAACGCGTGCTCGCCCCGTGGGTGCGCCAGCTTGGCCTGCGAGCCGAGGCGGTGGACGACCAGGGCGTGACGCTGCGCCTGCCGTTCAGTGAGACTTTTCGCCATGCCGGCGGCGTGGTGTGCGGGCAGGTACTGATGTCGGCAGCCGATACGGCGATGATCGTCGCCATCTCCCGGGTGCTCGGGGAGTTCCGCCCGATGACTACGGTCAGCCTGACCACCAACTTCATGCGGCCTGTGATCGACGGCGATGTGCGCGTGCGCGCCAACGTGCTGCGGCTCGGCAAGACCGTGGTGTTCGGCGAGATCGAGCTGACCGGCACCGACGGCAAGCTGGCGGTGCAGGCCACCACCACCTACGCGCTGCTCTGACATCCAGGACCATCCGACGATGATGACTGGCGCCGCGCCAATCTCCTCCGCCCCTCCCCAGCCGCTTTCCCAGCCGTTCGACCAGATCGTGTTCGCCGGCGGCGGCAACCGATGCTGGTGGCAGGCCGGCTGGTGGGACACCGTGGCGCCCGAGCTGGCGCTGCGGCCGCGCGTGATTGCGGGCATCTCGGCCGGGGCGGCTACGGCGTGCATGGTCCATGCGCATGATTCGCACCAGACCATGGCCTATTACCGCGACATCCTGGCCAACAACACGCGCAACGCCTACTGGGGCAACCTGCTGCGGCGCGAGCGCGTGTTTCCGCATTACGGCATCTATCGCAACGCGCTGCTGTCGCTGTTCGGCGATAACCGGCTCGCGCGGCTCCAGGCCGCGCCCGAGATCCGCATCGGCGTGGCGCATATCCCGCCGTGGAGCGGCCCGCGCCTGGCCGTGGCCGCCGGGCTGCTCGCGTACAACATCGACAAGCACCTCCTCAAGACGCTGCACCCGCGGCTGGGCCGCAAGCTGGGCTTCCGGCCCGAGTTCGTGCGCGCGCAGGATTGTGCTTCGCCCGAGGATCTGGCCGATCTGCTCTTGCAGTCGGCCTCCACGCCGCCGTTCACACCGGTACTGAAGCGCCATGGGCGCGCGGTGCTCGATGGCGGGCTGGTGGACAACGTGCCCGTCGATGCGCTCGACCCGGCCCCCGGCAACGTGCTGGTGCTGGTGACGCGGCTGTACCCGCGCCCGCCCCGCTTCGTGCTGGCGGAGGGCGGCCAGCGCCGGCTGTACCTGCAGCCGTCGCAGCGCGTACCCATCTCGAGCTGGGACTACACCCGGCCCGAGGCCATGACACATGCCTACGATCTGGGCCGGCGCGACGCGGAAGCGTTTCTGCGCGACTGGCCCACGATCCGGGACGAGGAATTGTTGCCGGCGCCCTGAGTGGTTGCGCCCACGGGCGCCGGTCGGTCGTGTTGAATGCGGCGATGCGCCGCGTACAAGGAGACATGGATGACTAAGCGCCAGGCAACACCCGAGACCGCCACCCCGGCACCGGCCAAGGAGCGCCGCCGCGCGCGCGAGATCAGCGCGGCGCCCGTGGTGGAGAACGTGCCGCGCCGCAAGCGCAATGGCCGGCCGGGCAAGGCGCGCGAGGCGGACCTCGTCGTCATCGGCGCGGGTTCCGGCGGCGTAGCGGCGGCCCGGCGCGCGGCGTCGCTGGGCGCGCGCGTGATCCTGGTCGAACGTGGCGCCATCGGCGGCACCTGCGTCAATCGCGGCTGCGTGCCCAAGAAGATGCTGTCCTACGGTGCCACCTGGGCGGCCATTTTGTCCGATTGCCTGTCTCACACGGGCGGCAAGGAGGACTGGCGCGATGCCATCGTGCGGGTCAATGCCGAGGTCGCGCGTCTCAACGCGTCTTATGCCCAGCGGCTGACCGAGGCCGGCGTGGAGATCCTGCACGGCGAGGCCCGGCTGACGAGCCCGACCGAGATCGTCGTCGGCAACGAAACCCTGCGCACCCGCAAGACGCTGATCGCCACGGGCGCGCGGCCGCGCGTACTTTCGGTGCCCGGCGGCGAGCTGGCGAGCACGTCCGACGATGTGTTCACGTGGCAGACCGTGCCGGCGTCGATGGTGGTGATCGGCGGGGGGTATATCGCCGTGGAACTGGCGTCGATCCTGTCGCGCTACGGGGTCAAGGTCGACCTGCTCGTGCGCGAGGACCGACTGCTGCCGCGCTTCGACCACGACGTCTCCGCCTCGCTGGCCGGGGCGCTGGCCGCCAAGGGCATCCGCCTGCATTTCAATACCGAGGTGACGCTGCTCTCGCAGGCCAATGGCGCGACCGAGGTCTGCTATACGCAGGACGGCAACCCGGGCCGTACCCAGACCGTGCGCGCCCAGGCGGTGCTGTCGGCCATCGGTCGGCAGGCCAATGTGGAGGGGCTGGGGCTCGAGGACATCGGCATCGAACTGGGCGAAAAGGGCGGCATCGTTGTGGACCGCCAGTTCCGCAGCGCGGAGCGCGCGCTGTACGCGGTGGGCGACTGCATGGCCGAGAACCTGCACCTGACGCCGGTGGCCATCGCACAGGGCCGCTGGGTCGCGGACCGCCTGTTCGGCAAGCGCGGCGACCTGGCCGATTTCGACATCGTGCCCACGGCCGTGTTCTGCGAGCCGGCCATCGGCGTGGTGGGCATGACGGAGGCGCAGGCCATCGAGGACGCGGGGAAGCCGGAGCGCATCCGCACCGAAATCAAGCGATTCGTCTCATTGGAAAACCGCTTCGGCGGCAGTTCGCAACAGTCGATGATCAAGCTGGTGCTGAACGCGCGCAGCGGCCGGGTGCTCGGCGTGCATTTGATGGACAACGCCGCGCCCGAGATCATCCAGGCGCTGGCGGTGTCGCTGCGGCTGGGGCTCAAGGCCTCGCACCTGAAGACGACCCTGCCCCTGCATCCGACGGTGGCGGAGGAGATGTTCGGGTAGGCGCTAAACCATTGACCCCAAACGCAAAAACGGACGCCGAAGCGTCCGTTTTCTTGTATCTGGTGGCCTGGGACGGAATCGAACCGCCGACACAAGGATTTTCAATCCTCTGCTCTACCGACTGAGCTACCGGGCCAAAGAAGCGAAACTATATCAGCGCGAAACCGGCCAGTCAAGCGCCCCGTGCATCACTGTCGGTCATTGTTCGGTGGGCTCGGGCTTGTTGCGACCCAGCTCCACGCCGAGCTGCTTGAGCTTGCGGTACAGGTGGGTCCGTTCGAGGCCGGTCTTCTCGGCCACGCGTGTCATGCTGCCGTGTTCGCGCACCAGGTGGTATTCGAAATAGGCACGCTCGAACAGATCGCGTGCCTCACGCAATGGCATGTCGAAGGAGAAGTGCATCTCGGCCTCGGGCAGGCGTGCCGGATTGCCGTTCGCGGCGATCTCCGCGGGCATCTCGGCGGGCGCCAGCGCGGCCGCGGCGGCTTCGCCCGTGGCAGAGGTGGCGGCAGGCGCCGCGCTGGCCGCCGTCGGCGCCGTACGCGGGCGTTCGATGCCGCGCGCCAAGCCTTGCTCCACGGCGGACAGCAACTTCTGCAGCGCGATGGGCTTCTCGAGGAAGTTCAGCGCGCCAATCTTGGTCGCCTCCACAGCGGTGTCAATCGTGGCGTGGCCAGACATCATGATGACCGGCATCGTCAGGTAACCCTGTGCCGACCATTCCTTGAGCAAGCTGACGCCATCGGTATCTGGCATCCAGATATCGAGCAATACCAGATCGGGCGTCCCGGCCGCACGGTACTCGCGTGCCTGCTGGGCGTTCTCCGCCACTTCGACCACATGGCCTTCGTCACTCAGGATCTCCGAGAGTAATTCCCGGATGCCCATTTCGTCGTCGACTACGAGGATGGTTGCCATACTTCCCCTCTTAACCCCACCGCAGCGCCACCGGACGGTGACGCAGTTTGACTATGCCAGTTTAACGAACAGGATCGAGATCTGTGCCCCGATGATCTCGGCGCCGTCCATGCGATTGCGTAACTCGATGCGCGCGCCGTGTTCGTCAATGATCTTCTTTACCATCGCCAGCCCGAGACCCGTACCCTTGGCTTTCGTGGTCACATACGGTTCGAACGCCCGACTGAGAATACGGGGTGCGAATCCTGGACCATTGTCCGCGATGGACAGCTTGACGGCCTGCCGGTCTTCGCCAGCAGAATCTTTGTATTCTACAGTCTCGGTGTGCAGAGTGATATGGGGCGCCGCCCTACCGGCCGCCACGTTGTCCGCCACCGCATCCTGCGCATTCTGCAGCAAGTTGTGGATCACCTGCCGCAACTGGGTCGGATCTCCCTTTATTTCAGGCAAATCGGGCCCCAGCGCCGAATGGATCACGGGATGCTCGTGCACCCCGGGCTCGTCGATCCCATACAGATGCAAGACTTCTGCCACCAGGTGATTCAGCGCCAGCGTCTGCACTACGGCGGGCGGCGTACGCGCGTAATCGCGGAAGTCGTCAACCATGCGTTTCATTGCCGCCACTTGGTTAACGATCGTTGCGGCCCCGCGCTTTAGCACTTCCGCATCGGTTGTCTCCAATTTCGGCGAAAGTTTCATCTGCAGGCGCTCCGCCGAGAGTTGGATCGGGGTGAGCGGATTCTTGATTTCGTGGGCCAGCCGGCGCGCCACCTCGCCCCAGGCGACCGAGCGCTGGGCCGAGATCACATCGGAAATATCGTCGAAAACCACCACGTAGCCGGGCTCGTCGCGGCTGCCGCCCGGCAGGTGGGCGCCGCGCACCAGCAGCGTCAGCGGCTGTTCCTCGTCGCCCTGCGGCAGTTCGATCTGCTTCTGCCAGTGCCGCGCGCCGCCCAGCACCTCGCTGGTGTTCTGCTCGGAAAACGCCTGGCGCACGATCTCGGTGAACTCGCCCAGCCCTGGAATCTGCTCGGCCGGCTGGCCCAGCACACCGGCGAAGGGCTGGCGGAAGATGCGCTCGGCGCCGGGGTTGGCGGTCAGCAGCGCAAAGCGCCGGTCGAACACCAGCACGCCGGCGGTCAGGTTCTGCAGCACGCTTTCCAGGTAGGCCTTCGACTGCTCCAGCGCGGTGCGGTTTTCCTCCACGGCGATGCGGGCCTCGGACAACTGGCGCGTCATCGCGTTGAACTGCTGCGTCAGCATGCCCAGTTCGTCGCGGCTTTTAAGTTCACGCTTGGGTGAGAGATCGCCCTCGGCCACCTCCTTGGTCCCCTGCAGCAGCATCAGCAGCGGCCGGGCGAGCTGGCCGCCCAGCAGCAGGGCCAGCATCACGGCGATGAACACGGCCAGGAACAGCGTCAGGGTCAGCGTGCCGATGTACATCTTGCGCAGGCCGGTGCGCCCCAGCGCCTTTTCCTGGTACTCCTGATAGGCGCGCTGGACCTCGTCGGCATTGCGTGCGAGCACGGCCGGCACTGGGTGCAGCACCTGGAGGTAGCGCTCCTCGCGCACCGTATCGCCCATCAGGCCGAAGCCGGTAGCCGGTGCGTCCTCGGGGCGGCGCTCCACGGACAGCCCCGACCCGGCCCAGCGGGCACCGGGCGCGGACATGCCGGCACGCGGCGGGCGCTGCGCGCGCTGGACCGCGGCGGCTGCAGCCACGGCGGCGGCCTGCGCCTCCGCGTCGGTCGAGTTCTGCGACGGCGCCGGCCCGAGCGGAATGATCACGCGGATGCGGTACAGGTGGGTACTGTCGATGGGGCCCGTGCGCTTGCCGTCCACCGAGGGCTCGGTGCCGCCCTCCACGGCCGCATAGCCGCCGGCCAGCCGCGCCTGCTCGGCGAGCATGCCCGACGGCAGGTCCGGCACCAGCGAGGCGTAGCTGCTCGACGCCGTGGCCATCACCCGGCCGCTGCCGGTGAAGATCGCGGCCTCCTGCACGCCGTACTGCTCGCGCAGCCGGTTCAGTTGCAGCGACGTGGCCATGCCCGACGACCCCGTGAGCTGGTCCGCCATCAGCCGGGCCTTGCCCTGCAGATCGGCCAGTTGGCTGTCGATGGTGGACCGGCCCAGGTTCAGCCCGGCCTCGAGCGCCGTTTCCACGCGTACATCGAACCAGGATTCGATGCTGCGCGAGACGAACTGCAGCGAGACCAGGTAGATCAGCACGCCCGGCAGCACGCCCACCACGCCGAAGAACACGGCCAGCTTGGTCATCAGCCGCGTGCCGAACTTGCCGCGCCGGTAGCGCACCCACAGCGTCATGGCCAACGCGCCCACGGTCAGCACAAGCAGCGCGCCGACGACGAGGTTGACCTTGAACAGCAGGGTGAAATAGCGATCGAAGAATTCGGTGTTGGCCGAGGCCCCGGCCAGCAGGCCCACCAGGACCAGCGCCAGGAAGACGATGATCCCCACCACGACGCGATAGAGCACGCGGCGGAATCGGCTGTCCCAGATCGCTCCGTTCATGGCGGGCTCGATGCGGGCTGTACCAATTGGCTCGGAGACAGGACCGTGGAGACGGTCTGCGAGAACGGCGTGCGGGCATCGGCTGATGGCGCGGAGGCCGCGGCGGGCGCGGAGCCGGGGATGGCCGGCGCAGCGGGCGGTGCCGGGGGTGCCGCAGGCGGTGAGGCCGGCATCGGGGCCGGCGGTGGGGGCAGCGGCTGCGGCGCGTCGAGGTTGGTCGGCACGGTGTAGTTGAAGCGCTTCCACTCGGACGACAGGTTCCACTCGCGCGTGTTCACCGCATTGATCTGGAACGGCTTCGGCAGCTGCGAGAGGTCGAGCCGCATGCGCAGCTCGGCGTGATAGGTTTCGCCGCGCCGCACGTCGCCGCGCTCGAACACGCGCCAGCCACGCACCTGCTGGATGAACTGCAGCGCGCCCTTGAGGCGGTTGAACGGCAGTTGCAGCCCGCCCGTGGAAACGCGGTACTGACGCGTCAGCGGCTGATACGACAGGCGCACGCTGCGGTTGGTGTTCACCGGCTTCTCGTCGAACCAGTACCAGCGCGGGCGCGAGAGCTGGAATTCGACCACGAAATAGAGCGGAATGCCCTTGTGCAGCGCGTCTTCCAGCGCCGGCGGCAGGTCGAAATCGAACGAAGTGGCCAGCTCGAAGCCGCCGTCCTGGTATTCGATCTTCGCTTCGGAATTCTCGATGAGCTGCGCCTCGGCGCGGGGCGTCAGCGCTAGCAGCAGGCTCAGCAGCAGCCATGCGGTGACGGCCCAAATGCTGAGTGTGCCAAGGGTGCCCAGCGCACGCCGGCCGCTATTGGCCAGCGCGAGCGCCGGCGCCTCGCGCGTTGCGCGGCCCGGGACTCGGTGGACGAACAAGCGCAGCGGGCTCGGCATCGGTGGGATCAGGCGCGTTTCTGGAAGCGGGCGTAGTAGAAGCCATCGTGATCGGTAGGCAGACCCGATGGCGAACCGGTTGGCAGGCTGGCCGTTTCAGGCGCCTTCGTACCGGGCAGCAGTTGTCCCGGCGCTTGCAATCGTATCGCATCTGGTAGCTGCGCACCAAACCAGAGCGCCTGCTCCTCGCCTTCCGTTGGGAAAATAGAACAGGTCACGTACACCAGGATGCCGCCCGGCTTCAGCAGCGGCCAAAGTTGAGACACGATGCGACGCTGCTCATTGACGAGGCGCGCGATATCTGTCTCGCGGCGCAGCCATCGGATATCGGGATGGCGCCGCACGATGCCCGACGCCGAGCACGGCACGTCCGCCAGGATGCGATCGAACGGCTGGCCGTCCCACCAGTCCTGGGGCCGGCTCGCGTCGCCGACGATCACGTTGGCGCGCTGGCCCAGGCGGGCAAGGTTTTCGTGGATGCGGGCGGCGCGTTGCGCGTCGCTCTCCACGGCGGTGACGTCGATGTCGGCCAGCTCCAGCAGGTGGCCGGTCTTGCCGCCGGGGGCCGCGCAGGCATCGAGCACGCGCATGCCATCAGACAATTCGCAAAGGGGCGCGGCCAGTTGCGCGCCGGCGTCCTGCACCGACACATCGCCTTCGGCAAAGCCGGGCACCTGCGAGACCGGGAACGCGCGGACCAGCCGCACCGCCTGCTCGCCCACGACCGTGCCGGCCATGCCGGCGTTGGCCAGTTCAGTCAGATACTCCGGCACCGACATGCGCTGCGTGTTCACGCGCAGCGTCATCGGCGGCCGGGCGTTGACGCTCTCCGCCAACGTAGTCCACTGGTCCGGGTACGCCTTGCGCAGCTGCGCCAGCCACCAGGACGGCAGGTTGTAGCGCGCTTCCTCGTCCTGGTTGACGGTCTGCATCAGTTGCTGACGTTCACGCAAAAAGCGGCGCAGCACCGCGTTCACCAGGCCGCGCGCGTGGGCGGTCTTCGGCTCGGATGCGGCCGCGCTGACGGCCTGGTCTACCACGGTGAAATCGCTGTAGCCACCGCGCCCGACCTTGCTGGCATCGCCCTCCTCGCCTTCCAGCAGCAGCGCCAGGGCCACGGCCAGCAGGGAATCGACGAGCGCGCCGGGCGGGCGCGTGACCAGTTCGGTGACCAGCGCGCGCGTGGTGCCGAACTGGCGCACGGTGCGATAGGCCAGGTCCTGCACGGCGCCGCGCGTGGCGGCGTCGCGCACGCGGTCGAGCCGCAGGTGCGTGGCGACGTCTTCGATGGCCTGCGGCAGGGCCGTGCCTTCATTGACGCCGCGTACCGCCGCGGCGGCGCCGAGCATCTGGAAGGCAAGTGAATCGTGTTGCAGGCGCATGGAATACGAGAATTCTGAAAATGCTATGAATGACAGTGACCGGCACGGCGTGCCGATCACAAAAAAAGCCCGCCGGTTCCGGGGAACACAGCGGGCAGTTTACCCGGACTCGGGGCGCGCGGCCGGCCTCAGGCGGGATAGGTGCCCGTCTGCGCCATGTGCATCAGCCGCGCAACGCGCTCCTCGGTGGCCGGGTGGGTCGAGAACAGGTTGGCGATGCCGCCGCCCGAGAGCGGGTTCATGATCATCATCTGCGCCGTGGCCGGGTGCGCCTCGGCGGCCTGGAACGGGATACCCTGCGCGTAGCGGTGGATCTTGTCCAGCGCGCTGGCCAGCGCCTGCGGGTCGCCGCTGATCTCGGCGCCGCCCCGGTCGGCCTCGAATTCACGCGCCCGGGAAATCGCCATCTGGATCAGCGAGGCCGCCAGCGGGGCCAGGATCGCCACGGCGATGCTGGCGATCGGATTGGACCGATTGCCGTTCTCGTCGCGCCCGCCGAAGAACATCGCCATGTTGGCCAACGCCGAGATCGCACCGGCCATCGTGGCCGCGATGGTCGAGGTCAGGATATCGCGGTGCTTCACGTGCGCCAGTTCGTGCGCCATCACGCCGCGCAGCTCGCGGTCAGACAGCACGCGCAGGATGCCCGTGGTGGCCGCCACCGCCGCGTGCTCGGGGTTACGCCCCGTGGCAAACGCGTTCGGCGCGTCCTCGTTGATCAGGTACACACGCGGCATCGGCAGCCCGGCGCGCTGGGACAGCTCCTGCACCATGTTGTAGAACTGCGGCGCCGTGCCGGCGTCCACTTCCTGCGCGTTGTACATGCGCAGGACCATTTTGTCCGAGAACCAGTAGGAAAAGAAATTCATGCCCAGCGCGATCAACAGCGCGAACATCATCCCGCTGCGGCCCCCGATCATGCCCCCGATGACGATGAACAGCGCCGTGATGGCGGCCATCAGCATGAAGGTCTTGACCCAGTTGAACATGGAAAAGTCTCCCAAATCGACAATCGACGTACATCCCCGCGTACCCGCCCCTGCGGGACGCGTTGACGGTTAGATCGGGACCGATTGCCGGAAATTCAATGTCCGTAGCAGGGTTTTTGCAGACGGATGTGGAGATTGCGTCACGCCGGCACGAGGCAGCGCGTGCCCGGCGGCAGCGGCTGGCCCTGCAGGAACTGTTGCGCCGGCTGGCGGCGGCCGCCCGGCTTCTGGAGTTCGGTGACCTGGAGCGCGCTGCCCTCGCCGCAGGCGATGATCACGCCGCTGGCGTCGGCCGCCAGCACAGTGCCGGGCGGGTGCGGCAGCGGCGTCGAGCTGGCCAGCGGCAGCGCCTGCCAGCACTTGATGACGGTGTCGCCCACCTGCACCGTGGCCCCGGGGAAGGGGTTGAAGGCGCGCACCTGGCCGGCCAGCGCCGTGGCCGGGCGGCGCAGGTCGAGCGGGGCTTCATCCTTGGCGATCTTCTCGGCATAGGTCACGCCGGCCTCGGGCTGGGGCGTGGCGGCCAGCGGCTGGCCGGCCGCCAGTTGCTGCAGCGCCGCGACGATCATCCGCCCGCCCAGCGCCGCCAGCGTGTCATGGAGCGTGCCGGTGGTGTCCAGCGGGCCGATCGGCACGGCCTCGCGGGAAAGCATGCCGCCCGTGTCGAGCCCTTCGTCCATCTGCATCAGCGTGATGCCGGTCTCGGCATCGCCGGCCTCGATGGCACGGTGGATCGGCGCCGCGCCGCGCCAGCGCGGCAGCAGCGAGGCGTGGATGTTCAGGCACCCATGGCGCGGCAGCGTCAGCACCTCGGCCGGCAGGATCAGGCCGTAGGCGGCCACCACCATGACATCGGGCGCCGTGGCCGCCAGCGCATCGACGGCCGCGCCGGCTTCCTCGGGATATTTGCCCTGGCGGCGCAGCGAGCGCGGCTGGAGCACCGGCCCGAGGCCGGCATCGAGCGCAAACTGTTTGACTGGGCTGGCCTGCAGCTGCATGCCGCGGCCCGCCGGGCGGTCCGGCTGGGTCAGCACGGCCACCACCGGGAAGCCTGCGGCGTGGATGGCCTCCAGGGCGACGCGCGCGAATTCCGGGGTGCCGGCAAAGGCAACGCGCAGTGGCTGGGCTTGGGTCATGGCAGGGTTCCGCGATAAAAACGCCACCGGCCGCATGGTGGCGGCCGGGTGCATTGGGTGCTTCGGAGGGGTTAACGATAGCAGACGGCGCCGGCGCGGCGGCACCGCTGTTACATCCGCGAACGGACGCGCTTCTGGAGCTTCTGCTTGATGCGGGTGACCTTGAGCGGCGACAGGTACTCGACGAACACCTTGCCCATCAGGTGATCCATCTCGTGCTGTATACATACAGCGAGCAGATCGTCGGCATCGAGTTCGAAGGCTTCGCCCTTTTCGTTCAGCGCGCGTACGCGCACGCGGTCCGGGCGCTCCACGCGGTCATAGACCTCGGGCACGGACAGGCAGCCCTCTTCCCAGACCTTGCGGTTGTCGCTGGCCCAGACGATTTCCGGGTTGATGAAGACCTGGAGGGCGTCGCGCGTCTCGGAGAGGTCGATCACGATCACGCGCTCGTGCACATCCACCTGCGTGGCGGCCAGGCCGATGCCCGGCGCTTCGTACATGGTTTCGGCCATGTCGCGCACCAGCGTGCGGATGCGGTCATCCACCACCTCCACGGGCTTGGCCACTTTGTGCAGGCGAGGATCGGGGTAGGTGAGGATGTCGAGTTTTGCCATGATGCTCGGGCGCAACGCCAGGTGCTGTCTACTGCCCGGCCGCGTTGCGGCGACGGGTGTTTACATGCAGAATCGGGGCGCAAGTACAAAAAATCAAGGCGGGCCGCAGCAGGCACGCTCTCTAGGGTCAATCCGGTCGCTACACCGACCGGTTCACGAAAATGCGCGATCTTACCAAAGAACAAGCGGCGTCGGGCCGCAGGCTGCACGCGTTCACCCTTCTCATGCTAAGTGTCGCCGGCATCACTGCCGGGGCGGGCATGACCGTCCAGGCCGCAGACCTCAGTGTCTCGCCGGCGCAGCAGGCGCAAGCCGACCGGACGGCACAGCAAGGCATTCCAGTTGCCGATCTGGCGCCCAGCGCGCCGGGCCAGTACACGGTGCGCTCCGGCGACACCCTGTGGGGCATCTCGGGCCGCTTCCTGCGCCAGCCCTGGCGCTGGCCCGAGCTGTGGGGCATGAACAAGCAGCAGATCCGCAATCCCCACCTGATCTATCCGGGCCAGACCCTGTATCTGGTCACCCGCGATGGCCGCGCCTACCTGAGCACGACCGCACCGGGCGGCGCGAGTGGCGATGGCCGCCTCTCGCCGCGCATGCGGGGCGAAGGCGCCGATGGCGACGCGATCCTGAGCATTCCGGCGGCCGACATCGAGCCGTTCCTGATCCGCCCGCTGGTGGTGGACAAGGACACCGTCGATACCTCGGCGCGCCTCGTGGCCCTGCCCGATGCCCGTGTCTACATGGGCCGTGGCGATACCGGCTACGCGCGCGGCATTGGCCCCGGCGATGCCTCCATCGGCAGCGACTGGCAGGCCTTCAAGCCGGCCTTGCCGGTGCGTGATCCGATCACCAACAAGGTGATTGGCTTCGAGGCCGAATACCAGGGCAGCGTGCGCGTCTCGCGTCCGCCCGAGGGCCCGGACGCCGTGACCACGGTGCAGGCCACTCAGTCGCTGCAGGAAATGGGCCCCGGCACACTGCTGCTGCCCCAGCCCCCGCGCGAGCTGGTGCGCTATGTGCCGCACGCGCCCGAGACCGACGTGAATGCCCGCATCGCAGCCGTATATGGCGGCGTGCAGTACGGCGGCGCCAAGCAGGTGGTGGTGCTGAACGTGGGCACCGATGCCGGGCTCGAGCCGGGCCATGTGCTGGCGCTCTCGCGTGACGGCGGTCTGGTCAAGGATCCGACGGACAGCAATCGCACCATCCGGCTGCCCGACGACCGGTACGGGCTGGCCTATGTGTATCGCGTGTTCCCGGGTATCTCGTACGCGCTGGTCACCGATGCCACGAACCTGATGAAGGTTGGCGACATCGCCACGACGCCACGTTGACCGGTTGGCGCGCGCCGGAGGGCGCGCAAGTCTCCGGGCCGGCCCTGGGCAAGGATGCGGGGCTGGCCGACGTTGCGGCGTGGCTGCGGCTGATCGCCACGCCAGGACTGAGCGCAGCGGCCGCGCGCCGGCTGCTGGGCGCGTTCGGCCTGCCGTCGGCGGTGCTGGCGCAGCCCGCTGCCCGACTGCATGGGCTGGTGCCGCCCGCCATCGCCCAAATCCTGACCGCCCCGCCCGATGCCACGCTGGCCGCGCTGATCGCGCGTACCGAGGCATGGCTTGCCGTACCCAACCATCACCTCGTCACGCTCGCCGATGGCGATTACCCGGCGCGGCTGCTCGACCTCGCCGATCCCCCGCTCCTCCTCCACGTCAATGGCCGGCGCGATGCGCTGGCAGCGCCGTCCATCGGCATCGTCGGCGCGCGCAAGGCCACCGTGCAGGGGGCGAAGGACGCCCACGCGTTTGCCGCTGCCCTGTCCGGGGCGGGATTCACGGTGGTGTCCGGCCTCGCGCTCGGTATCGATGCAGCGGCCCATGCGGGGGCGATGTCCGGCGCCGGCGGCACGATTGCCGTCATCGGCACGGGTATCGATGTGGTGTATCCGGCACGCCATCACGCGCTGGCGCATGAGATCGTCGACCGAGGCGGCGCCATCCTCAGCGAATTTCCCCTTGGAACGCCGCCGGTGAGCCACCACTTCCCCAAGCGGAACCGGCTGATCGCGGCACTGGGCCAGGGCGTGCTGGTGGTCGAGGCGGCCGAGCGGTCGGGGTCGCTGATCACGGCGCGGCTGGCGTCGGAGCTGGGGCGCGAGGTGTTCGCGATACCCGGGTCGATCCACGCGCCGCTCTCGAAAGGCTGTCACCGGTTGATCCGGCAGGGCGCCAAGCTGGTGGAAAGCCTCGAGGACATCGTGGAGGAGTTTCCCGACCTCGCCCCGTCATCGGCCAGACCCGCCGGGGCGGAGGTTGCCGACCCCCGCCCGACCCCCGCCGACGCATTCGGCGCCGCCCTCGCCTATGATCCTGTGACACTAGACGCCTTGTGCGCCTGCAGCGGAATGTCGGCGGATGCGGCGTCGGCAGCGCTTTTACAGCTGGAACTGGCCGGCGCGGTGGAGCGATTACCGGGCAACCGCTACCGGCGGCTCGGGTAAGGGGCGCCAAACTCTATACAATCTGCCGGCAATTGCCGCGGCTGGTGCCGTAGGCTGCTCATGTTTTCGACTGCCATGACCGTTTACTTTCCCGAACAAGACGCCGCGGCGCTGCGCCAGGCGTTGGCCGCGCGGCCAGCGGGCCGGCTGGTGGCCTGCCTGTGCGCGGACTGGTGCGGGACGTGCAAGGACTATATGAGTGGCTTTGCGGCGCTGGCAGCGCGATATCCCGGCGACTGCTTTGTCTGGATCGATATCGAGACCCACGCCGACCGGCTCGGCGAGGACATCGACATTGAGAACTTTCCGACGGTGCTGATCCAGCCCGTGGCCGGCGGCGATCCGCATTTTTACGGCACGGTGCTACCTCATCTGGAAGTGTTGGAGCGAATGCTGGACCGTGGGGCGTCGATGCCCGCGGCCGCATCGGAAATTCCCGAAGTGCTCGACTGGTTACTCGAGAGCCACCCCGGCTGATGTCATGTGCTGCCTGAGCCTCAGGCGGCGTTTGCTTGCACCGCCGACGGATGCGCGCTTATTATTGGCGCCTCAAAGCCCAGGCGTGCTGTTTACATAATTAGCAGTGCCAATCAAGAGGCGCTGGCTTCCCCTGGAGGGGGCCGTGCCGCAAGGACCCGTTCAATGTCTAAAGCCCTCATCATCGCGGAAAAGCCATCGGTCGCCGCCGATATCGCGCGCGCCCTCGGGGGCTTTACCAAGCACGACGAGTACTTCGAGAGCGACGACTACGTGCTGTCTTCGGCCGTGGGCCACCTCGTGGAGATTGCCGCGCCGGACGACTACGAGGTCAAGCGCGGCAAGTGGAGCTTCGCCAATCTGCCGGTGATTCCGCCGCACTTCGACCTGCGCCCGATCCAGAAGACCGAATCGCGGCTGAAGGTGCTGAACCGGCTGATCAAGCGCAAGGACGTGACCGGCCTGATCAACGCCTGCGATGCGGGGCGCGAGGGGGAACTGATCTTCCGCCTGATCGCGCAACAGGCCAAGGCCAAGCAGCCGGTGCGCCGGCTGTGGCTGCAGTCGATGACGCCGCAGGCCATCCGCGACGGGTTTGCGCAGTTGCGCGACGACCTGGAAATGATGCCGCTGGCCGATGCCGCGCGCTGCCGGTCGGAGGCCGATTGGCTGGTCGGCATCAACGGCACCCGGGCGATGACCGCGTTCAACAGCAAGGGCGGCGGTTTCTTCCTGACCACGGTGGGCCGGGTGCAGACCCCGACGCTGTCGATCGTGGTGGAGCGCGAGGAGAAGATCAAGCATTTCGTGGCGCGCGACTACTGGGAGGTGCACGCCGAGTTCATCGCCGCCAAGGGCCTCTATGAAGGCCGCTGGTTCGACCCGAAGTTCAAGAAGAACGAGTTCGACCCCGAGGCGCGCGAGGCGCGCCTGTGGAGCGAGGCCGAGGCCAAGAGCATCGTGGCCGCCTGCCGCGACAAGCCGGGCACCGTCACCGAGGAATCGAAGCCGTCGACGCAGCAGTCGCCGGCACTGTTCGACCTGACCACGCTCCAGCGCGAGGCCAACTCGCGTTTCGGCTTCTCCGCCAAGAACACGCTGGGCCTGGCCCAGGCGCTGTACGAAAAGCACAAGGTGCTGACGTACCCGCGTACCGACGCCCGCGCGCTGCCCGAGGACTACCTGGAGACGGTCAAGGAGACCATGGGCATGCTGGCCGACAGCTCGCCCAACTACCTGACCCACGCCAAGAAGATCCTGGCCAGCGGCTGGGTGAAGCCGAACAAGAAGATCTTCGACAACAGCAAGATCAGCGATCACTTCGCCATCATCCCGACGCTGCAGGCGCCCAAGAACCTGTCCGAGCCCGAGCAGAAGCTGTATGACCTGGTGGTGCGCCGCTTCCTGGCGGTGTTCTTCCCGGCTGCCGAGTTCCAGGTGACCACCCGTATCACCGAAGTGGCCGGCCACCACTTCAAGACCGAGGGCAAGGTCCTGGTCAATCCGGGCTGGCTGGTGATCTATGGCCGCGAGGCGCAGGGCAAGGACGACAAGGACGCCAACCTGGTGCCGGTGGACAAGGGCGAGCGCGTCAAGACCGACAAGGTCGAGTCCGTCGGCCTGACCACGCGCCCGCCGGCGCGCTACAACGAAGCCACGCTGCTCTCGGCGATGGAAGGCGCGGGCAAGCTCGTCGACGACGACGCGCTGCGCGAGGCCATGGCAGGCAAGGGCCTCGGCACGCCGGCCACGCGCGCAGCCATCATCGAAGGGCTGCTGACCGAGAAGTACCTCGTGCGCGAGGGCCGCGAACTGATCCCGACCGCCAAGGCGTTCCAGCTCATGACGCTGCTGCGCGGCCTGGGCGTGCTCGAACTGACGCAGGCCGAGCTGACCGGCGAGTGGGAGCACAAGCTGTCGCAGATCGAGCGCGGCCGGCTCAAGCGCGACGAATTCATGCGTGAGATCGCGCAGATGACGCAGCAGATCGTCAAGCGCGCCAAGGAATACGACAGCGACACCATTCCGGGCGACTACGCCACGCTGGACACCCCGTGCCCGCAGTGCGGCGGCCAGGTCAAGGAAAACTACCGCCGCTTTGCCTGCACCGCGTGCGAGTTCTCGATCAGCAAGATCCCGGGCGGCCGCCAGTTCGAGATCGAGGAAGTCGAGGAACTGCTGCTGAAGAAGGAAATTGGTCCGCTGCAGGGCTTCCGCAGCAAGATGGGCCGGCCGTTCGCGGCCATCCTGAAGCTGGCCAAGGGCGACGACGGCAACTGGAAGATGGAGTTCGACTTCGGCCAGAACGACGATGACGCCGATGGCGAGCCGATCGACTTCAGCGCCCAGACCCCGGTGGGGTCGTGCCCGAAGTGCAGCGGCGCGGTCTACGAGCACGGCATGAAGTACGTCTGCGAGAATGCCGTAGGCAGCGAGAAGACCTGCGATTTCACCACCGGCAAGATCATCCTGCAGCAGGAAATCTCGCGCGAGCAGATCGGCAAGCTGCTGACGGCCGGCAAGACAGACCTGCTGACCGGCTTCAAGTCGTCCCGCACGGGCCGCAACTTCAAGGCGTTCCTGGTGAAGCAGCCGGACGGCAAGATCGGCTTCGAGTTCGAGGTACGTGAGCCGAAGGCTGGCGCCAAGGGCGCCGCAGCCAAGACCGCCAAGGGGGCCAAGGCCACTGAAGCGGCCGAAGGTGCCGAGACCGAAGCCGCCACGGCCAAGCCGGCGGCGAAGAAGGTAGCCGCGAAGAAGGCGCCCGCCAAGAAGGCTGCAACGAAGACCGCGACCAAGACCGCCACCGCCAAGACCCCGGCCGCCAAGAAGACCCGCGCCGCCACCAAGGCGACGGCCGACGCCGAAGAGTAAAAGCCCGCGCGGCGCGAGCCGGGCGGGCTTTCTTCGAGCGACGAAGGCAGGCAACGCGGCGGAATCAGACCGCCAGCACCTCCAGGCGCTTGCCCAACTGGTGGAACGCCGCTTCGATCTGTTCGATCTTGGACGAGTGGCGCAGATCCAGCAGTCGGTCGACTTGCGGCATATGCAGCGCCAGCCGCCGCGCCAGTTCCGCCTTGCGCACCCCTTGGGTCAGCAACTCGTTTGCCAGTTGGACCTTGGCCGCGACAAGCGCGGGCAGCACCACGGTGCGTTGGCCTCGCTTTGGCTTCGAGCCTCGCGGAATAATGCGCTTCTCCTGGAAATAGATCTCGAAAGCCGCCTCGAGGGCGTCGAGGCCCTCCACGAGCGCGTCCGCTTCATCCTCGCCAACCGAGGTCGCTTCGGGAACGTCGGGGAAAGTGACAAGCAATGTGCCGTTGTCATCCGGCGTGAGGTTGACTGGGTACGCGTACATTTGGGGCCTCCCCGCTTACTTGATACCGAGCTGCTTCTTGATGGCTTCGACCAGTCCCGTGCCCATTTCCTTGGAACCATGGTCCGGAAAGATGGTGGTCCTGCCACGGAGCGTCACCCGGTAGTGGCTCGAGCCGCTTCGGTGCCGCTCAAACGTGGCACCTTGCTGGCGCAGCCATTTCCGAAACTCGCTGTATTTCATGCGCCTCCAGATGCGTCGGGAGGTGTGCATGGTACAACACAAATGTTGTGTTTTGTTGTGAAATTCTACAACATTTTTGTTGCGTTTTGGGTGGCGTGTTTCGAGTCGCGTTTGACTACGGCTTCTGTCCGCTGGCTTCGCCGGCCCGCTTCGTGCCTTCCTCGAGCAGGAAGTCGATGAAGGCGCGCACCTTGGTCGGCAGGAACTTCCGGCTGGGGTAGACCACGCTCACGTCGCGGCGCGGCAGTTGGTATTGGGGCAGGATGTGCGTGAGGCGGCCGGCTTCGATGTTGGGCCGGGCGAGGTAGGAGGACAGCATGGCGATGCCCATATTGGCCAGCGCGGCCTGGTGGGCCAGTTCGGCGTTGCTGCACAGCAGGCCCGGCCGGATCGCGACCGTGACGTCGCCTTCGGGGCCGGAGAGCGTCCATTCGTGCTCGGCCGTCGGCAGCCGCATGGCGATGCAGCGGTGGTTGGCGAGGTCCTGGGCATTACGCAGCGGTGGGTGCGCGCGCAGGTAGCCGGGCGAGGCACACAGGATGACTTCGGCCGAAATCAGCGGCCGTGCCACGAGGTGCGAGCCGAGACCCAGGTCGGACAGCATCACACCAACATCCCGGCCTTCTTCCACGATATCGACGATACGGTCCGAGAGCAGCACGTCGAACACCACGTCCGGGTAGAGCTGCTGGAAGCGTTCCAGGGTCTGCGGCAGCAGGTGGAGGCCGAACATGACCGGCGCCACCAGCCGCAGCGTGCCCGAGAGCGACTGGCTGCGCGCCGTGACCACCGATTCGGCTTCTTCCACATCCTCGAGGATCTGGCCGCAGCGCTGGAGGTAGGTTTCGCCGGCGTCCGTCAGCGAGAGGCTGCGGGTGGTGCGGTTCAGTAGCCGGGTGCCCAGGTGGCTTTCCAGGTCCGCCACATAGCGCGTGACCACGGCATTGGACATTTCCAATTGCTGCGCCGCACGTGCAAAACTGCCAAGTTCCACCACCTTGGCGAAGACGCGCATCGATTGAAGCCGATCCATGACATAGTCTCCCGATTCACCCGTGAACTTTTACACGATCCGGGGGATTTATTGTGAAAAGCACAATCAATCATTGTGGATGGCAATATTTATTCATATCAGGGGAATGCCTAATATCGCATCACCTGATGCCGCATCGCAACATCCACATTCCGAGCGCCGGCATCCACGAAAAACGAAAGGATTTGCCATGAAGCGCCAATTTGCCCTGACCGTTGCCCTGGTTGCCGCCCTCTCCGCCGCCCCGGCGTTCGCCAAGACCTCGTTCGACCCGTACACCGACGGCGCCAAGTCCACCAGGTTCGACTCGTTCACCGACGGTGCCCGCACCGGCAAGTTCGATTCGTTCGGTGAAGGCGCCCGCACTGGCAAGTTCGACTCCTTCGGCGAAGGCGCCCGTGCTGGCAACTTCGACGTCTACACCGACGGCGCCGCGCTCTGATCTGAGCCCGCCAGTCGCCAAAAAGCCCGTACCTGACCGGTACGGGCTTTTTGTTTATGCGCGCGATGTTTGCTGCGCGCCATGGAAAAACGGGCCCGAAGGCCCGTTTTTTCGTTACCCGCCAATGACTTAGTCGTCGTGGCGATGGCCATGGCGGCGATGCTTGCTCTTCTTGTAGTAGCGGCGATCGTCGTCGTAGGAGTTGCTGCGCGAGACGTTGCCGCCCAGCGCCGCACCGGCCGCGCCGCCCAGGCCCGCACCCACCAGGCCGCCCGTACGGCCGCCCATGGCGTTGCCGGCCGCCGTGCCGGCGCCGCCGCCCAGGGCGCCGCCGATGATGGCACCGGTGCGTTCGCGCTTGCTGGAGGTCAGCGCGCCGCCGGCGCCGCCGCCCACCGCGCCGCCGATCACGGAGCCGGTGCTGCCGCCCAGCGCGCCGCCCACGGCAGCGCCAGCCACGCCGCCCAGACCACCGCCGAGTGCATTGTTCAGGTCACCCCCTGCAAACGCCGGCAGCGCAGCCGCGGAGAGGGCAAGGGCCAGAGTGAGGGTGCGAAGATGGCGAGACATCGTGTTTTCCTTTATCAGTCGTGCATCTGGAACCGGAGTGTAGAGAACGAGCCGTGCCGTTGCTGTAACCAGTTGTGAGGCCCTGTAACCCGCTCCAGAAACGGTATCTATTGGTTAAAAATCGCGGTGTAAACACAACACCCGATTACCGGGGATGAAAAAAGCGACCCCGTAGGGTCGCTTTCGTCACGTCATGATGGATGACGTCAGCAGCACTTGCCCTGCCCGCCGCCGTACCGCGCTTCCTGGCGTTCGCGGAAGAATTCCTCGTACGTCATCGGCGCGCGGTCCGGGTGGGTGGACTCCATATGGGCCACGTAGGTCTGGTAGTCGGGCAGCCCGACCATCAGCCGCAGCGACTGGCCGAGGTAGCGGCCCATGGTCCCGATTTGGTCCAGCATGGTGGCCTCCTGTGGATGGCGATTGGGTTGCGTACTCAGTGCTGCGCGGCCGAGGTGCCGGCCGGCAGCGGCTCGAACGGCGTCTCGCTGTCCGTGCGCTTGGTGATGCCGCGTGCCGCCATGGCCGTCTTGAAGCCATAGAAGACAATCGACAGCACCACGAACATGAACAACGCGCACAGGCCGGCGTCCAGGTAGTCGTTGAAGACGATGCGGTGCATCTGCTCCATCGTCTTGGCCGGCGCCAGGACCTTGCCCTGGGCGATGGCGTCGCTGAACTTGGCCGCGTGGGTCAGGAAGCCGACCTTCGGATCGGCATCGAACAGCTTCTGCCAGCCGGCGGTCAGCGTGCAGATCAGCAGCCACACGGTCGGCAGCGCGGTCACCCACGCGTACTGGCCGCGCTTCATCTTCACCAGCACGCAGGTGCCCAGCACCAGTGCCACGGCAGCCAGCATCTGGTTGGAGATGCCGAACAGCGGCCACAGCGTGTTGATGCCGCCCAGCGGATCGACCACGCCCTGGTACAGGAAGTAGCCCCAGGCCGCCACGGTCAGCGCGGTGGCGATCAGGTTGGCCGGCAGCGAGTCCGTGCGGCGCATGGACGGCACGAAGCTGCCCAGCAGATCCTGCAGCATGAAGCGGCCGGCGCGGGTGCCCGCGTCCACGGCGGTCAGGATGAACAGGGCTTCGAACAGGATGGCGAAGTGGTACCAGAACGCCATCATGGCCTGGCCGCCCACCACCTGATGCAGGATGTGGGCGATACCCACGGCCAGCGTCGGCGCACCGCCGGCGCGCGAGATGATCGTGTTCTCGCCGACATTCCTGGCGGTCTCGATCAGCACGTCAGGGGTGATGACAAAGCCCCACGTCGACACGACCTGGGCCACGGCTTCCGGCGTCGTGCCGATCACGGCCGCCGGGCTGTTCATCGCGAAGTACACGCCCGGCTCGATCACCGAGGCGGCCACCAGCGCCATGATGGCGACGAAGGACTCGGCCAGCATCGCACCGTAGCCGATGAAGCGCGCGTGCGACTCGTTCTCCAGCAGCTTGGGCGTGGTGCCCGACGAGATCAGCGCGTGGAAGCCCGACACCGCGCCGCAGGCGATGGTGATGAAGAGGAACGGGAACAGGTTGCCCGACCACACCGGCCCGCCACCCTGGGCGAACTGCGTGAACGCCGGCATCTTGAGTTCCGGCGCAACGATCACGATGCCGATGGCCAGCGCGATGATCGTGCCGATCTTCAGGAACGTGGACAGATAGTCACGCGGCGCCAGCAGCAGCCACACCGGCAGCACGGCGGCGATGAAGCCGTAGATGATCAGCATCCACGTCAGGGCCTTGCCGTCGTAGGTGAACAGCGGCGCCAGCGTGGCGCTCTCGTGCACGTACTGGCCGCCGATGATGGCCAGCATCAGCAGCACGAAGCCGATGACGGAGACCTCGCCGATACGGCCCGGGCGGATGTAGCGGGTGTAGATGCCCATGAACAGCGCGATGGGGATGGTCACCGCCACGGTGAACGTGCCCCACGGCGAGCCGGCCAGCGCCTTCACCACGATCAGCGCCAGCACCGCCAGGATGATGATCATGATCATGAAGCAGCCGAACAGCGCGATCATGCCGGGCACCGTGCCCATCTCGGACTTGACCAGGTCGCCCAGCGAGCGGCCGTCGCGGCGCGTGGAGATGAACAGGATCATGAAGTCCTGCACCGCCCCGGCGAACACCACGCCGGCCAGGATCCACAGCATGCCGGGCATGTAGCCCATCTGCGCGGCCAGCACCGGGCCGACCAGCGGGCCGGCGCCGGCAATCGCGGCGAAGTGGTGGCCGAACAGCACCGCCTTGTTGGTCGGCACGTAGTCCAGGCCGTCGTTGTGGCGCCACGCGGGCGTCATGCGTTTGGGGTCGAGCTGCATCACCTTGTCGGCGATGAAGCGGCTGTAGTAGCGGTACGCGATCAGGTAGATGCAGAGCGCGGCAACCACGATCCACAGTGCACTGACGGCTTCCCCGCGCGACAGCGCGACGGTGGCGAAGGCAAACGCGCCGAGCACGGCGACGGCCAGCCACAACAGGTGTTGTCCGATGCGATTCATGTTGAAGGGTCTCCTCAGACCGGATATGAAAAACCTGGCGACGCGGATGGCGGGCAGAGTGGGTGGTGCCGGGGCGGCGGCGGACGATCCTGCGAGGAAAGGGGGTCTCCTGGATGTCTGCGGCGTGCCCGGTCTGTTCTCGTCTGTTCCGGATCTGGTCGGCAGGCAGGAGCGCACCGAACCGTGGGCGCGGCGCGCTGACTGCAACGGATTGTGCAGCGCAGGGGCGCACCGCCAATCCGGCGTGTAGTATTGACACCCGCTCCAGCCGGCACAAGCGCGTAACTACGCAACGGGCTTGCGTAGTACTACGTAAGGCCACGCTGCCATGCGGCCTCGCCGGCCTCGGTGTTTACCCCCGATCCAGATGAAACTCCGCCAGAAGATCCTGTTGCTCGCCGTGGCGCCGCTTGCGGTGGCCATGTTCGGCATCGCCTTGGCCGTGCGCTATCAGGCCACCGCGCTGGCCCGCCACGAGCGCGCGCTGGTGGAGGCGGCCTACCTCCAGAGCAAGGAAGTGGAGCTGCGCCACTACGTGGAACTGGCGCAGAGCGCCATTGCGCCGATGGTCGATTCCGGCCGCAACGATGCCGAGACCCGCCGCGCCGCCATGGAAGCCCTGGCGCGGCTCGACTACGGCCCGGACGGCTACTTCTTCCTCTATGACCTCCAGGGCCGCAACCTGATGCACCCGCGCCAGCCCGAACTGGTCGGCCAGGATTTGTGGCTGATGCGTGACCCGCAGGGCGCGCTGACCATCCAGCAGTTGATCATGGCGGCCAAGGCCGGCGGCGGCGCCGTGCGCTACCAGTGGAAGAAACCGTCCTCGCAGCAACTCGCCCCGAAGCTCGGCTACGTCGTGGCCGTGCCGGCGTGGAACTGGATGCTCGGCACCGGCATTTATCTCGACGATGTGGAGCGTACGCTACGTCAGCTCGATGCCCGGGCCGAGACCGACATCCGTGAGACCATGGCGTGGATCGGCGTGATTGCCGGCATCAGCATCCTGCTGGTGGCGGCGAGCGGCCTCGCCCTCAATGTGAGCGACCACCGCGAGGCGGACGCCAAGCTCCATCAGCTGGCCCGGCGCGTGGTGCAGTCGCAGGAGGAGGAGCGCGCGCGACTTTCGCGCGAGCTGCACGATGGCATCAGCCAGTTGCTGGTGTCGGTGAAGCTGGTGCTCGAGGCCGCCACGAACCGCCTGAAGCTGGCGCCGACCGAGGGCGCCTCGGTGGCGCCCGTGCTGGGCATGGCGCTGAACCGGCTCGACTCGGTGTTCAACGAGGTGCGACGGGTGGCGCGCAACCTGCGCCCCGCCCTGCTCGACGACCTGGGTTTGTTCGCCGCACTGCAGCACCTGGCGCGCGAGATGCAGGCCGGCAGCACGCTGGAGATCCACGTCACCCAGACCGGCCAGCCTTGTGAACTGGCCGACGAGCAGGCCACCGCGCTGTTCCGCATCGCCCAGGAGGCGCTGACCAACGTGGAGCGCCACGCGCATGCGCGGCGCGTGGAGGTGGCGCTCGCCTTTGAAGACAAGCAGACGCGGCTGACCGTGCGCGACGATGGCACGGGCTTCGACGTCGCCCGCATGCAGTCAGACCCGCAGCGCGGCATCGGGCTGCGCAACCTGCGCGAGCGCATGGCCGCGCTCGACGGGCAGTTTGTGCTGAGTTCCTCGCCGGCCGGCACCCGGCTGGTGGCCACGCTGCCCACGCGTCTTCCAGCCCAACCGCCCGCCCCAGCCCCCGTATCGGAAATTTCGCAGTCATGACCGCTTCGCACGACGACGCCACGACCTCCCCGGCGTCTCCCTCGGCCCCCGCACTCGCCACGCCGGCCCGCGTGCTGTTGATCGACGACCACGCGCTGGTGCGCGACGGCATGCGCATGCACCTGACGCTCCAGCCGGGGCTCGAAGTGGTGGGCGAGGCCGATGACGGCGAGGCGGCGCTCGGCTGGCTGGCCGCCGCCGGCCCCGGGCGGCACCCGGACCTCGTGATCACCGACATCGGCATGCGCGGCATGGGCGGCATCGCGCTGGCTGGCGCGCTGCACGACCGCTATCCGGAACTTGCCGTACTGATCGTGTCGATGCACGACAACCTCGAGTACGTGCGTCAGGCGATGCGTGCCGGCGCCCGCGGCTACGTGCTCAAGGACGCCCCGGCCGACGAATTGCTGGCCGCCATCCAGGCCGTGCTGGCCGGGCGCGTGTTCTACAGCGCCCGGATCGCGCGCGGCATGGCCGAGCAGACCGTGGGACCGGTGGACGCGCTCACGCCACGCGAGCGAGACATCCTGGCCGGCATCGGCCGGGGGCTGGCCAACAAGGAAATTGCCGCGCAACTCGGCGTGTCGGTGCGGACGGTGGAGACCCACCGCCTCAACCTCAAGCGCAAGCTCGGCATCGAGGGCCGCGCCGGGCTGGTGAAGTACGCCGTGCAATCGCTCGCCGGCGAGCAGGACGGCAACTAGCCCTTCTCCCCCCGGCTTTTCCTCCGCCTTCCCAGCTTCTTTCCTGCCATCCGACTGCGGCCTGCCGCACGCGGAATCGGGTATCCCCTACATTGTTGGCGCGATGCCTGTTGCCTAACATTCAGACAACTGAAGGTCGGGGGAAATGTCTCATATTGTCCGCACGTGCATGCTGCGGACCCTTCCCACTGCCTCGCGCTACCTCTTTCCTTCCACTGTTCTCAACCGTGCGTGCAGGCGCCTTGCCTGCGCGCGCGGGTGTCCGTGCGGTTCGTCGATTGGTTCATCCAATACAGATAATGGGGAGACAGTCATGGCAGCAAGGCAGAAAGGCAGCGCGGTATCGCGACGCAAGTTCATGGGTGGTGCCGGCGCCGCCGCCGTGGGCACCGCGACGATGGGCTTCCCTGCCATCGTCAAGGCGCAAGGCCCCGTGACGATGCGTTGGCAGAGCACCTGGCCCACCAAGGATATTTTTCACGAGTTCGCGGGTGACTTCGTCAAGAAGGTCAACGACATGTCCGGCGGCGAACTCAAGATCGAGCTGCTACCGGCGGGCGCCGTGGTCAAGGCGTTCGACCTGATCGACGCCGTCAGCAAGGGCACCCTCGACGGCGGCCACGGCGTGATTGCCTACTGGTACGGCAAGAACTCGGCGCTCGCGCTGTGGGGCTCGGGGCCGGCCTGGGGCATGGACCCGAACATGCTGCTGGCCTGGCACAAGTTCGGAGGCGGCAAGGAGCTGCAGGAGGAGATCTACCGCAGCCTGAACCTCGACGTGGTGTCCTTCCTCTACGGTCCCATGCCCACGCAGCCGCTGGGCTGGTTCAAGAAGCCGATCACCAAGCCAGAAGACTTCAAGGGGCTCAAGTTCCGCACCGTGGGGCTGTCGATCGACATCTTCACCGGGCTGGGCGCGGCCGTGAACGCGCTGCCCGGCGCCGAGATCGTGCCGGCACTGGACCGTGGCCTGCTGGACGCCGCCGAGTTCAACAACGCGAGTTCGGACCGCGCGCTGGGCTTCCAGGATGTGTCGAAGGTCTGCATGCTGCGCAGCTTCCACCAGTGCTCGGAGCAGTTCGAGATCATCTTCAACAAGAAGCGCTACGACGCCCTGAACCCGAAGCTGCGCGCGCTGATCGCCAACGCCGTGGACGCGAGTTCCGCCGATATGTCGATGAAGGCCATCGACCGTTACTCGAAGGACTACCTGGCGCTGCAGCAACAGGGCGTGAAGTTCTACGCCACGCCCAACTCGGTGCTGCAGGCGCAGCTCAAGGTCTGGGACGACATCGTGGCGCGGAAGGAGAAGGAGAATCCGATGTTCAAGAAGGTGAACGATTCGATGAAGGCGTTCGCGCAGCGCAGCACGCGCTGGCAGAACGACACCAACGTCGACTATCGGATGGCGTCTTCCTACTACTTCGCGCCGAAGAAAGGCTGAGTTCGAGGCTGGGTCCACGCTACTAGGCAGGCGGCGGGCGCGCATGATGGCGCGGGCCCGCCGGCGGCCGTCTTCCTCACCGTTCCCTGAAAAGGCATCTCCGTGCAAAAGCTCCTGTTCGGGATCGACAGGATCAGCACCTTCGTCGGCCAGACCGCGTCGTGGCTGATCGTCGCGCTGACACTGATCATCAGCTACGAGGTTTTCTCCCGCTACGCCTTGGGCACGCCCCATGCGTGGGTGTTCGACGTGAGCAACATGCTCTACGGCGCGCTGTTCATGCTGGCCGGCGCCTACACGCTGGCCAAGCGCGGTCATGTGCGCGGCGACATCCTCTACGGCTTTCTCTCGCCACGCGCGCAGGCAGGCATCGACCTCGTACTTTATTGTCTTTTCTTCTTCCCCGGCGTGATCGCACTGGCCTGGGCCGGTATCGACTTCTTCGAGGTCTCGTTGGCGCAGAACGAGCATTCGTCGATCGCGGCAGACGGGCCGCCCATCTACCCGTTCAAGGCCATGATTCCCGTGGCGGGCGCCTTCCTGCTGCTGCAGGGCGTGGCCGAGGTGATCCGCTGCGTGGTCTGCCTGAAGCAGGGCCGCTGGCCGGCGCGCGAGGATGACGTGGAGGAAGTGGATGTGGACAAGCTGCGCCAGATGGTGAGCAGCGAGGACGTGCTGGCGACACCCGCGTCGCCAGTCGAGCCCGCACCGGCCAAGACTTCGGAAAAATACGAGGGCATCGCGCGATGAGAAAGGAACTGTGGTTCGGCCTGTCGCTGATGATATTGATTGTCGGCGCCGTGTTCGTGTTCATGCCATCGCCCGCGGACTGGACGAACGGCCATCTCGGGCTGCTGATGCTGGCGCTGATCGTGGTGGCGATCATGCTCGGCTTCCCGACCGCCTTTACGCTGATGGGCATGGGGGTGCTGTTCGCCTGGCTCGCGTACCGGCACGCCAATCCCGAGATCGCCGTGGAGCAGACGCTGGACCTGATGGTGCAGCGGGCCTACGCGGTGATGACCAATGACGTGCTGATCTCGATCCCGCTGTTCGTGTTCATGGGCTACCTGGTGGAGCGCGCGAACCTGATCGAGAAGCTGTTCCGCAGCCTGCACCTGGCGCTGGCGTGGATCCCGGGCTCGCTCGCGGTGGCCACGCTGATCACCTGCGCGGTGTTTGCCACGGCCACGGGCATCGTCGGGGCGGTGGTCACGCTGATGGGGCTGCTGGCGTTCCCGGCCATGCTGCGGGCGGGGTACAGCACGTCGGTCTCGGCCGGCGCGGTCACGGCGGGCGGGTGCCTGGGCATCCTGATTCCGCCATCGGTGCTGCTGATTGTCTATGGCGCCACGGCCGGGGTGTCGGTGGTGCAGCTCTACGCGGGCGCATTCTTCCCCGGGCTGCTGCTGGCGGGGCTCTATATCGTTTATGTGATTGTGCTGGCGAAGCTGCGGCCGGCGCTGGCGCCGCCGCTGTCGGCCGAGGAGCGCGTGGTGCGCCTCTCGCCGATGGCCACCACGCTGCGCGACACCGTGAGCCGGCGCGCCCTGCCGGCGCTGATGGTGGGGCTCAAGGGCCGGCGCAATGTCGATGTGCCGATGCGCGACGTGGCGCGCCAGCTCGGCGTGACGCTGATGCCGGCGGTCTTCGTGGCGGTGTCGATGAGCCTGATGTACGCGGCCGTGACCTCGCCGCTGGTGGCCGCCGGCGCGGGCGGGCTCGAGGAGATGGGCGCGGTGTCGTCGTCATCGTCATCTTCCGAGGGGGAGGCATCGTTCGACAGTCTCCAGGCCCCTCCCGAAGAAGCCAGCCCGGCGGCCGATGCGCTGACGCCGGCCACGCCCGCCGCGCCGCCCATCGCCCAGATGCCGGCCCCGGCACCCGCCGAGGCCAAGCCGACGCTGGCGAAGCCCGCCGCCGATGGGGCAGCCGATGCCACCGCCGAATCCCGACCCGCCCCCACGTGGTTCTGGGTGACGCTGGCCGTGGTGGCGTTGCTGCTGGTGTATTTCTACTGGCGGTTCGACTTCGCGCGGCTCGAGATCTTCAAGATGCTGCTGTCGTCGTTCTTCCCGCTGGCCGTGATGATCCTGGCGGTGCTGGGGTCCATCGTCTTCGGCCTGGCCACGCCCACCGAGGCGGCGGCGGTCGGCTCGCTCGGCGGCGCCCTGCTGGCCCTGGCGTACGGCCAGCTCAACTACGGCGTGGTGCGCGACTCGGTGTTCCTGACGGCCAAGACCAGCGCGATGGTGTGCTGGCTGTTCGTCGGCTCGTCCATCTTCTCCGCCGCCTTCGCCCTGCTGGGCGGCCAGGCGCTGGTCGAGGCGTGGGTACTGTCCCTGAACCTGACCCCGGTGCAGTTCATGATCCTGGCGCAGGTCATCATCTTCCTGCTCGGCTGGCCGCTGGAATGGACTGAGATCATCATCATCTTCATGCCGATCTTCATCCCGCTGCTCGACAACTTCGGCATCGACCCGCTGTTCTTCGGCCTGCTGGTGGCGCTGAACCTCCAGACGGCCTTCCTCTCCCCGCCAGTGGCGATGGCGGCGTTCTACCTCAAGGGCGTGGCCCCACCCCACGTCACCCTGAACCAGATCTTCGCCGGCATGCTGCCGTTCATGGCGATCCAGATCCTGGCGTTGGCGCTGCTCTATATCTTCCCGGGGATTGGTCTGTGGCTGCCGCAGGTGTTGTATCGGTAGGTACGGCGGCGACGCCGCAAACGGCGCCCAAGTGGCAGTTCCCTGCCACGAGGTTTGCTCCCTCTCCCCTCAGTGGGAGAGGGGAGACAACCGGCGCCCGCTCCATCGTGGGTGGCCATCTCGCAATTTCCTTGTTCCCGCCTGACGTTGCGTCATCTCAATCCCCCACATACGGTAGAACGGTAGGGTCTGGCCTCTCCTTTATCGAGATTCGCCGATGACGCAAGAAGACGAGATAGATGGCCTACGCATTGTCATGAGCGCGGAGCAACTAGAGGCGCTGCTGGCGGGAGAGCCGCTCCGCATGGGCCAGCAAGGTGGCCATACGTTGCGCGAACATGTCGGCCACACGGAAGCGCAATTGTGGGAAAGGCTTTCGCAAGAACCCAGGTTGCGAGCGGCATCGTCATTTTTGGATTGCGACACGGCGGAGTTGGCCATCACCGCGGCCGTGCATGCGAACAGGCGCCGGATAGCGAAATGGGCAGAAGGCTATGGCGCGACGCGATTCGCACTAGAGCAAACCACGGCCAGATCCACTGGCAAGGTCGCCTCCCGGAAAACCGGGACAACGCACGATGGGAACAAACTCGCTGTCGTGCTGTGCCGCGAGCCCTATAACGGCATGCCGTATTTCATCCTGACCGCATATCCGATTGTCGACCATGAGCAAAACCCGGTATCCCGATTTATGGCAGTTGCTAGGCGCTTACTTCAACCAGGATTTTGATCTGTTCGGAAACAGCATCGAAGACCTGACGGATCTGTACATTTTCGAGTCGGACGGGGCGACACGAAGGCGGGTGCTCCGCGACATCGAGACATTCAGGTCGAAGCACGCGGGAGACTTCGAGGAAGCCTATCGCAGGGAGTTTCGTGAAGAAATCGACTGGGGAATCAGCCACGAGGCGTTCCTCGGCAAAGTCGAGCGTCTCATTCACGATAGCCTATAAAAAAGGGCGCCTTGCGGCGCCCTTCTTCATTCCAACCCGAACCCTCAGGCTGCCAGCCGCTTGGCCAGCTTGTCCTTCGTTTCCACCAAATCCTGCGGCAGGTTGTGCTGCAGCTGGGTGAACAGTTCGTCGTGCAGCGCCAGTTCCTGCTGCCAGGCGGCGTGGTCGATCGAGGTGACTTGCTGGAATTGCGCTTCCGAGAAGTCCACGCCGCTCCAGTTCAGGTCCGCGTAGCGGGGCGAGGTGCCGAAGACGTGCTCGGCGCCCTGGCCGCGGCCTTCCACGCGGTCGATCATCCACGACAGGACGCGCATGTTCTCGCCGAAGCCCGGCCAGACGAAGTTGCCGTCGGCGTCCTTGCGGAACCAGTTCACGCAGTAGAACTTCGGCAGCTTGGCGCCGGCGGCTTCGAGCTTCTTGCCGAGTGCCAGCCAGTGGCCGAAGTAGTCGCTCATGTTGTAGCCGCAGAACGGCAGCATGGCGAACGGGTCGCGGCGCACCACGCCTTGCTGGCCAGCGGCCGCGGCGGTGGTTTCGGAGCCCATCGTGGCGGCCATGTAGACGCCTTCGGTCCAGTTGCGGGCCTCGGTCACCAGCGGCACCGTGGTGCTGCGGCGGCCGCCGAAGATGAACGCATCGATGGCCACGCCGGCCGGGTTGTCCCAGTTCTCGTCGATCGACGGGCACTGCGAGGCCGGCGCCGTGAAGCGCGCGTTCGGGTGGGCGGCCTTGGCGCCGGTTTCGCGGGCGATGGCCGGCGTCCAGTCCCTGCCCTGCCAGTCGACCAGGTGCGCCGGGGCTTCCTTGGTCATGCCTTCCCACCACACGTCGCCGTCATCGGTCAGCGCCACGTTGGTGAAGATCACGTTCTCCTTGAGCGTGGCCATGGCGTTGAAGTTGGTCTTCTCGCTCGTGCCCGGGGCCACGCCGAAGTAGCCGGCTTCCGGGTTGATGGCATAGAGACGGCCGTCCTGGCCCGGCTTGATCCAGGCGATGTCGTCGCCGATGGTGGTGACCTTCCAGCCCTCGAAGCCCTTGGGCGGGATCAGCATGGCGAAGTTGGTCTTGCCGCAGGCCGACGGGAACGCGGCGGCCACGTGGTACTTCTTGCCCTCGGGCGAGGTCACGCCGAGGATCAGCATGTGCTCGGCCAGCCAGCCTTCGTCGCGGCCCATGGTCGAGGCGATGCGCAGTGCAAAGCACTTCTTGCCGAGCAGCGCGTTGCCGCCGTAGCCGGAGCCGAACGACCAGATCTCGCGGGTTTCGGGGAAGTGGACGATGTACTTGGTCGGGTTGCACGGCCACGGCACGTCCTTCTCGCCAGCGGCGAGCGGCTTGCCGACCGTGTGCACGCACGGCACGAACTCGCCGTCGGCGCCCAGCACGTCATACACGGCGCGGCCCATGCGGGTCATGATGCGCATGTTGACGGCCACGTACGGGGAATCGGACAGTTCCACGCCGATATGGGCGATCGGCGAGCCCAGCGGGCCCATCGAGAACGGCACCACATACAGCGTGCGGCCGCGCATGCAGCCGTCGAACAGGCCGGACAGCGTCTGGCGCATCTCACGCGGGGCAGTCCAGTTGTTGGTCGGGCCGGCGTCCTCTTTCTTCTCGGAGCAGATGAAGGTGCGATCCTCCACGCGCGCCACATCGGACGGATCGGACAGTGCCAGGAAGGAGTTCTTGCGCTTGGCGGGGTTCAGGCGGCGCATGGTACCGGCAGCGACCATCTGTTCGCACAGGCGGTCGTACTCCTCCTGGGAACCGTCGCACCAATAGATGCTGTCCGGTTTGGTCAGTGTGGCGATGTCGGTAACCCATGCGACCAGTTTCTGGTTCTTGACCCAGGACGGCACGTTCAGTGCCGGGGTGCCTTGCATTGTGGGGTGGTTCATACAGCTACTCCAAAGCGAGAAAGAAACCTTGGCAAAGCCCTGCCGGGTACCGTGTCAGGCTCCCGGGGCGGCGCCGTCCATAGCGTGAGGGAATGAGAGGCCCGGTGCGCCATGTTCGACATGGGGCACTCGGGCACGCAATCGTCACATCCCGTTACAACTACGCAACAAGCAAATCCGCCCAAGGGTCGCAGCGGTCCCTGCGGCTGCGCTACAGTTGCGCTTCGCCCGCATATGGCGGGCGGCAGGGGCCGGTCGGGCTTTGTCCGGCGGCGCGGGGCGATGGGCGGGAGCGTGGCTCTACCGTCGCATCCGGCCTGCCGCGTCGCAGAAGCGGGCAAGGATACCACCGCAAACTCCGCCTGTTTTTTGCTGCGCAACATTGTGCCGAGGCATCCGGCGCCCCGTTTTGGCGGGTCGGCAAGGGCGCACGCGGATGCGGAACGAGCCATGTCTGGGTTCAATGTTGCGTCAGGTCGGCCCACAATACTGTCGGGCGCGCGCTGATTCTGTTGCCGTGCGCACCAAGCCGCCGCCCCGATGTCGCTCCTCAAGCCAAAGAGTCACCGATGAAGATTGCCGTTCTCGACGATTACCAGGACGCGGTGCGCAAGCTGCCGTGCTTCGCCCTGCTGGAAGGCCACGACGTCAAGGTGTTCAACAACACCGTCAAGGGCGTGGGCCAGCTGGCCGCGCGCCTCTCCGATGTGGAAGCCGTGGTCCTGATCCGCGAGCGCACCCGTGTGACGCGTCAGTTACTTGAAAAGCTGCCGCGCCTGAAGATCATCAGCCAGACCGGCCGCGCCGGCGGCCATGTGGATATCGACGCCTGCACCGACCGCGGCGTGGCCGTGCTCCAGGGCGTGGGCTCGCCAGTGGCCCCGGCCGAACTGACCTGGGCGCTGATCATGGCGGCCCAGCGCCGCATTCCCCAGTACGTGGCCAGCCTGAAGCACGGCGCCTGGCAGCAGTCGGGGCTGAAATCGACGACGATGCCGCCCAACTTCGGCCTGGGCCAGGTGCTGCGCGGCCAGACGCTGGGTGTCTGGGGCTACGGCAAGATCGGCCGGCTCCTGGCCGGCTATGGGCGGGCGTTCGGCATGAACGTGCTGGTCTGGGGCCGCGAGGCCTCCCAGCAGGCTGCGCGTGAGGACGGGCTGAACGTGGCCGCGTCCGCCGAGCAGTTGTTTGCCGAGAGCGACGTGCTGTCGCTCCATCTGCGCCTGAACGACGAGACGCGCGGCATCGTCAAGCTGGCCGACCTGCAGCGCATGAAGCCCACGGCGCTGTTCGTCAACACCAGCCGGGCCGAGCTGATCGAGGATGGCGCGCTGGTCGCCGCGCTGAACCGGGGCCGCCCCGGCATGGCGGCCGTGGACGTATTCGAGTCCGAGCCGATCCTGCAGGGCCACGCGCTGCTGCGCATGGAGAACTGCATCTGCACGCCGCACCTGGGCTATGTGGAGCGCGACAGCTACGAGCTGTACTTCCGCACCGCGTTCCAGAACATCCTCGACGTGCTGGACGGCAATCACGAAAGCGTGGCCAATCCCAAGGCGCTGACGCCCACCCTGTCGCGCTAAGTTATTAGACAGTGCGGCCGGGGGCCGCAGCCCCCAAGGAGACGCTCGGCGAGCGTCTCCTTCCCCACATTGGCGCCGGTCCGGATTGCGCCAAAGCCGCTACACTCGGGGCAATCTGTCGCCCCATCCCCCTAAATTTCATGGATCCCAGGCTCCTGGCGCTGTGCGTCGGCAACTTCGTCATCGGCACCGGCGCGATGATCGTCACCGGCATGCTCAACGACATTGCCGCCGATTTCGCGCTCAGCGCCGCCACGGCCGGTCAGCTGATCTCGGTGTTCGCCATCGCCACCTGCGTGGGCGCGCCGCTGTTCGCCACGATCGGCTCCCGCATCGACCGCCGCCAGCTGCTGGCCGGGGCGCTGCTGGTCTACGGGGCGATGCACCTGGCCGCCGCGTTGGCGCCCAGCTTCGCCATGCTGATGGCGATCCGCTTCGTCACGGCCATCGGCGCCGCCATCTACACCCCGCAGGCCGCCGCCACGCTGCCGCTGCTGGTGGATGCCCGCACGCGCGGGCGGGCCATCAGCTTTGTCTTTCTGGGCTGGAGCGTGGCCAGCGTGGTGGGCGTGCCGCTAGGCACCTTCATCTCCAGCACGCTGGGCTGGCGCGTCAGCATGGGGCTGGTGGGCGGGCTGTCGCTGATCGTGTCGATGGCGGTCTGGCGCGCGTTGCCGGCCGGGCTCCAGGTGGCGCCGGTGGGCCGCAAGGCGTGGGCGGCCGTGCTGCGCCACAAGCCGATCATGCTGGTGGTGACCACCACGATGATCCAGTCGGCCGGCATGTTCACGATGTTTACCTACATCGCCCCGCTGATGCGGGACCGCTTCGGTATCAGCGGCGGCGCGCTGAGCCTGATGTTCCTGGCCTACGGGATCTGCGGCGTGACCGGCAACGTGGTGGCCGCCGCGCGCATGGACCGCGTGACGCCGAGCCGCATCGTGCAGGTGGCGCTGACCACCTCGCTGGCCGCCATGCTGCTGTGGCCGCTGGCCGGCTGGCATGTCGGCGCGCTGGTGGCGCTGTTCATGCTCTGGGGCGTGGGCGGGTTCGCCACCAACAGCGCCCAGCAGGCCCGGCTGGTGCTGCTGGGGCCGGACCAGGCCGCGGCGTCCATCTCGCTCAATTCCTCTTCGATTTACCTGGGCCAGGCGCTGGGCGCCATGGCCGGGGCGGCCATCTATACCGTGGCCGGGCCCGATGCGCTGCACTGGGGTGCGGCGGTGCTGATCGCGCTCGGACTGGCGATTTCGCAGCGGGCGCGGGCGCTCGGCTGCCACTGGACACCGCGCAGCGCGTAGCAGATGTCGTAGCAGTCCCAAAGCAGCGCGGGACCACGAGCCCGCGCGGCCCCGCACACGCAAGGAGGGCGTACCGTGGCCGAGACCGATCCCCGTCCCAACCCAGCCGCCTCGGGCGGTGGCGCCACCGGCCGCGTGCTGGCCGTCAATGTCGGCATCCGCCTGCCGCTGGTGGTGGCCGGGGCCGGCACCGAAGCCGTAGTGCTCTCCGCCATCCGCAAGCATCCGCTCAGTACGCTGCATCATCCGATTGCCGTCGGCGTGCACCTGCGCGGGCTGGCCGGCGACGAGCAGGCCGACCTGACCGTTCACGGCGGGCGGGACCGGGCGGTCTATGCGTACCCGATCGAGCATTACACCTGGTGGAACGCGCGCCGCCGCGAGGCCGGTGTCGAAGAGGCCGAGCGCCCGCTGGCCTTCGGCGCCATGGGCGAGAACCTGACCCTGCAGGGGCTGCTCGAATCCGCCCTGTGGATAGGTGACCAGCTGCGCGTGGGCGAGGTGGAACTGGTGGTGCGCGCACCGCGCCAGCCCTGCTACAAGCTCAACGCCATCCTCGGCTATGCCCAGGCGGTGCGCGACATGGTGCGCAGCGGCTATTCGGGCGTGTACCTGAGCGTGGCCACGCCGGGGGTGATCCGGGCCGGCGATGCCGCCGTGGTGATCCCGGGGCCGCGTGAAGTGTCGGTGGAAAACATCAATCGGCGCACCAATCCGTAACGAAATCGACGTTCCACCCCCTTCCAGCGTTAGTCCGGAGTGGCCCGACCGTGCTTTTCTGCTAATGTTTTAAGTCAGATACAAGCGTCTTCGGGCCAGATCTCCCTCCCCCGGCCCGCCTATCCCCTATTGGCGCTGTAACAGGTTGTAATACGACGCGCTGGCCTGAAAAGCCAAGGCGCGGTACTAGTAGTGGTTTGCGCGGGCAAACCGGTTCCAAGAAGCCGGTGCCGGGGAGCGGGCGCGCGCCATGCGGTGTTTGAGGGTCCTCACATGAAAACAGACGGGATCGACCGGCCCAAGGGCTTCGTCGATGGCAACTGGAGCGCGTCCACCAGCACGGGGCGCGGCCGCACTTCGCCCTGGATCGCCATCGTGGCGGTGATCGTCATTGCCGGGGCGGGCTGGTTTGGCTACAAGACGTGGTTCGCGCCCAAGCCGGCGGCCAAGGGCCCGACCGTCACGGCGGTGGCCACGGCCATCGTCCAGCAGGGCGATGTACCGCTGGAAGTCACCGCCAACGGCACCGTCACGGCCATGCAGACCGTGGAGGTGCGGCCGCAGGTGTCCAGCACCGTCCAGACCGTGCATATCAAGGAAGGCCAGACTGTGAAGCCGGGCGATTTGCTGTTCTCGCTCGACACCCGCATGGACGAGGCAAACCTGGCCAAAGCCCGCGCCCAGTTGATGCGCGACCAGGCCGACCTGTCCGATGCCCGCCGCACGCTCTCGCGCAGCCAGGAGCTGCTGGAGCGCAATTTCGTCTCCAAGAGCGCCGTGGATACGGCCCAGGCCAAGCTGGACGGCTTCGAGGCCACCATCCGCGCCGACCAGGCCGCGATCGAGGCCAGCCGCGTGGCCATCAGCTACGGCGCCATCCGCGCGACGATTGGCGGCCGCACCGGCGTGATCAACGTCTTCCCGGGCTCGCTCGTCACCCCCGCCACGGTGACGCCGATGGTGACCGTGGCGCAGATCTCGCCGGTTACCGTCAGCTTCACGCTGCCCGAGCGCCAGCTCGCCGCGCTGCGCGAGGCGCTGCACGCCGGCCCGGTCGAGGTGACCGCCGTGCCCAACGACGGCAACAAGGCCCCCGTGACCGGCAAGATCACCTTCGTCGACAACACCGTGGACCCGCAGTACGGCAGCATCCGCGTGAAGGCGATGTTCGACAATCAGGCGCAGCGGCTCTGGCCGGGCACCTACGCCAACGTCAGCGCCACGGTGCAGGTGCTTCGGGGCGCCCTCAGCGTGCCGCCGCAGGCCGTCATCACCGGCCCGGAAGGCCGCTTCGTCTACACCGTGGGCGCGGACCACACCGTGACGCGCGTGCCGGTGACCGTGGTGGCCACCACCGCCGCCGCCGCCGTGGTCGAGGGCGTGCAGCCCGGCGCCCGCGTGGTGACCGAGGGCGCGCAGAACCTGCGCCCCGGCGCGCTGGTGCGCGAGGCCCGCCCGCGCGACGCCTCATCCCCGGCTGCCCCGGCGGCCGTGGCAGACAAGCACTAGACCATGACGCTGTCCGAACTCTGTATCCGCCGGCCCGTCATGACGGTGCTGCTGTGCCTGGCCGTCATCGTGACGGGCATCGTGCTGTATCCGACGATTCCCATCGCGGCGCTGCCCAGCTTCAACTCGCCGGTGATCCAGGTCACGGCGACGCTGCCCGGGGCGAGCCCCGAGACCATGGCCGCCTCGGTGGCCACGCAGCTGGAGAAGCAGTTCGCCACGATTCCGGGCGTCACCGTCATCAGTTCGTCCAACACGCTGGGCAACTCCAGCATCACGATCGAGTTCAACAGCGACCGCAACATCGACGATGCGGCCGTGGACGTGCAGGCGGCGCTGTTCCGCGCCCAGCGTTCGCTGCCGATCGAGATGACCGTGCCGCCGTCCTACCGCAAGGTGAACCCGGCCGATGCGCCGGTGCTGCTGCTGGCGATCAACTCGCCCGCGATGAGCCTGGCGGAGCTGAACGCGTTCGGCGACAACCTGATTTCCCCGACGCTGGCCACGCTGCCCGGCGTGGCGCAGGTGCAGATCTTCGGCCAGAAGCGCTTTTCGGTGCGCGTGCGCGCCCACCCGGACGCGCTGGCGGCGCGCGGGCTCACGCTCGACGAGCTGGCCACCGCGCTGAACCGCGCCAACGCCAATACGCCGGTCGGCACGCTGGACGGCGCACGCCAGACCCTGACCATCCAGGCCAATCGGCAGATGACCAGCGCCGAGGCGTTCCGCAACATCATCGTGGCCAGCCAGCCGAGCGGCGCCGTGGTGCGGCTCTCGGACGTGGCCGATGTGGAAGACGGCGTCGAGACCATCAAGACCGGTAGCTGGCTCAACAACGAGCGCTCCATCGTGCTGGCCGTGCTGCGCCAGCCGGACGCCAACACCGTGGCCGTGGTGGATGCCATCAAGGCCGCCCTGCCCCGCCTGATCCAGCAGATGCCCGGTTCGGTCAGCGTGAACGTGGTGAACGACCGCTCGCGCTCCATCCGCGAGTCGATCCATGACGTGCAGTTCACGCTGGCGCTGACCGTGGGGCTGGTGGTGATGGTGATCTTCCTGTTCCTGCGCCGCGCCGCCGCCACGCTGATACCGACGGTGTCCCTGCCGATCTCGCTGATCGGCACGGTGGCGCTGATGAAGGCGTTCGGCTACAGCCTGGACAACGTCTCCCTGCTGGCCATCACGCTGGCGGTGGGCTTGGTGGTGGACGACGCCATCGTGATGCTTGAGAACATCGTGCGGCACATCGAGGAAGGCGTGCCGCCGCTCAAGGCCGCGCTGGTGGGCTCGCGCGAGATGGGCTTCACGATCCTGTCGATCTCGATCTCGCTGGTGGCCGTGTTCATCCCGATCTTCTTCATGCCGGGCGTGATCGGGCTGCTGTTCCACGAGTTCGCCGCAGTGGTGTCGCTGTCGATTCTGGTCTCGGCGGTGGTCTCGCTGACGCTGATCCCGATGCTCTGCGCGCGCTTTCTCTCGGCCGAGAACGTGCCGGTGGACGAGTCGCAGCACGCCTATGGCGACCATGGCGACCACGCCTCCGGTGCGGCCAGCGCCGCCGCGCCGCGCGTGCAGCAGAAGCAGACCATTGGCATGCGCAGCACGCAGTGGTTCGAGGACCTCTTCGAGTGGACGCTCCATAAGTACGCTACCGGCCTGGACTGGTGCCTGGCGCACCGGCGTTTCGTGCTCGGCGTGGCGGGGCTGACCTTCGTGCTGACCGCCGTGCTGTTCGTCAAGATTCCGAAGGGCTTCTTCCCCGAGGAAGACATCGGCCAGATCCAGGTCAACGCCGAAGGGCCGCAGGACATCTCGTTCGATGCCATGTCCGACCGCCTGCGCGATGCCGCCGAGCGGATCCGCGCCAATCCGGCGGTGAAGAGCGTGGTGGCGTCGATTGGCGGCGGCAATTCGCCGGCCATCAACACGGGCCGGATGTTCGTGGAACTGAAGCCGCTGGACGAGCGGCCGAAGATGCCGCAGGTGGTGGAGTCGCTGCGCAAGGACGTGTCCAGCGTGCCGGGGCTGGCGGTGTACTTCTCGCCGGTGCAGAACCTGCGGCTGGGCGGGCGCCAGAGCAAGAGCCGCTACCAGTACACGCTGCAGAGCGTGAAGGCGGGCCAGCTTCAGGAGTACAGCGACAAGATCATGGCCAAGATGCGCGCCGAGCTGATCTTCCGCGATGTGACGAGCGATTCCCAGCAATCGGGCCTGGAAGCGCAGCTGACCATCGACCGGGACAAGGCCAACGCGCTGGGCGTGCAGATGCAGGACGTGCGCACGGCGCTGTACACGGCGTTTGGCGAGCGGCAGGTGTCGACCATCTACACGCCGATCGACAATTACTACGTGATCCTGACCGCCGCCGATGTGGATCGCGTGGACGAGACGGCGTTCTCCAAGCTCTACGTGCGCAGCAAGACCGGGCAGATGGTGCCGGTGTCGGCGTTTGCTACCACCGAGCGCCGGGTGGGGCCGATTGCGGTGAACCACCAGGGGCAGCTACCGTCGGTGACGGTGTCGTTCAACCTCGCGCCGGGCGCGGCGCTGGGCGACGCTTCGGCCAAGATCGACCGCTACAAGCAGGAGATCGACATGCCGCCAGCCATCTTCACCAGCTGGGGCGGTGATGCGGCGGTGTTCCAGTCGTCGCAGGCCACGCAGGTGGTGCTGCTGGTGGCGGCTATTGCGGTGATCTATACGCTGCTGGGCGTGCTGTACGAGAGCTACATCCACCCGCTGACCATCCTGGCCGGGCTGCCGTCGGCGGCCATCGGCGCCTTGCTGACGCTGTTCCTGTTCAACGTGGAGTTGTCGCTGATCGCGACGATTGGCGTGCTGATGCTGATTGGCATCGTCAAGAAGAACGCGATCATGATGATCGACTTCGCGCTCGCGGCGCAGCGCGACCACGGCATGGCGCCGGCCAAGGCGATCCGGCAGGCCTGCCTGCTGCGCTTCCGGCCGATCATGATGACGACCTTCGCGGCCGTGATGGGCGCGCTGCCGCTGGCGCTGGGCCTGGGCGCCGGTGCCGAGCTGCGCCAGCCGCTGGGTCTGGCCGTGGTGGGCGGCCTGCTGTTCTCGCAGGTCATCACGCTGTTCATCACGCCGGTGATCTACCTCGCGCTCGACCGGTTCTCCGGCACGGGGCCGCTGCAGATCGATTCGGAAGGCAACCCGCTCGCGGAACGCGAGCCGGCGGCGGTCACGCACTGATCCTGCTAGACACTGGTGGCCTGCGCGACGCACTCGCGCAGCCACTGGTGCGCGGGGTCGCGATGGGCGCGCTCGTGCCACAACATCGACATCTCATAGCCGGGCACCTCCACCGGCGCCTCTACCACCTCCAGCGTTACCGTATCGCGCACCAGCCGCTCGGGCAGCATCGCCACGAGGTCCGTGCGCTCCAGCACCGCGCGCACGAACAGGAAGTGCGGCACGGATAACACCACGCGGCGCGTGGCGCCGGCCGCCGCCAGCGCGGTGTCCGTCACGCCGAAGAAGCCGCCGCCATCGGGCGACACCATCACATGCTCCAGTTCCGCAAACTGCGCCAGCGTGGGCCGCCGCTTCAGGCGCGGATGGCCGGCGCGGCCCACCAGCACGTAGCGCTCGGTGAACAGCGCGCGGCGGCGCAGGCCGGGCGGCGCGCCATCGGAGGTGTGGAAGGCGAGGTCGATCTCGCCCTGCTCCGCCTGCCGGGCGATGCTGGCCGGCACCATGTCGAGCACCGCCAGCCGCGTGCCCGGCGCCGCCGCGCGGATGGTGCTCAGCGCCGGCAGCACGATGGTCGATTCGCCATAGTCGGTGGCGGCCACGCGCCAGGTGTGGTCCGCCTGCGCGGGGTCGAACGGGCTGGACGGCGCCACGGCGGCTTCCAGCGCCGCCAGCGCCTGCCGCAGCGGCTCGCGCAAGGACTCGGCGCGGGCCGTGGGCCGCATGCCGCGCGGCCCGGGCAGCAACAGCGGATCGCCGAAGATCTCGCGCAGCTTGGCCAGATGCACGCTCACCGAGGGCTGCGAGTAATGCAGCCGCTCTGCCGCACGCGTGACGTTGTGCTCGGCCAGCAGCACATCGAGCGTCAGCAGCAGATTCAAGTCCAGACGCCTGAGATTAGTCATCGCAATACCTAGGATATTGGAAATTCATTTCCAATATACCGGACGGCCGTCCATCCTTGGGGCATCCCTTCCCATCGACAGAGACCCGCCATGAACGTGCTGATTGTCTACGCCCACCCCGAACCGACCTCGCTGAACGGTTCGCTCAAGGATTTTGCGATGCAGCGGCTCGCGGCCAACGGCCACGCGGTGCAGGTCTCGGACCTCTATGCGATGGGCTGGAAGCCGCAGCTCGACGCCGGCGACACGCTCGAGCGCCAGGCCGGTACGCCGTTCCATCCTTCGCTCGACTCGAAGCGCGCGTTCGAAGGCGGCTGGCAAAGCCCCGACATCGCCGCCGAGCAGGACAAGCTGCGCTGGGCCGACGCCGTGATCTTCCAGTTCCCGCTCTGGTGGTTCTCCATGCCGGCCATCATGAAAGGCTGGGTCGAGCGCGTGTACGCCTATGGCTTCGCCTACGGCGTGGGCGAGCACTCGGACGCGCGCTGGGGCGACCGCTACGGCGAAGGCTCGCTCAAGGGCAAGCGGGCGATGCTGGTGGTGACCACGGGCGGCTGGGACTCGCACTACAGCGCGCGCGGTATCAACGGCCCCATCGACGATCTGCTGTTCCCGATCCAGCACGGCGTGCTGTACTACCCCGGCTTCGACGTGCTGCCGCCCTTCGTCTCCTATCGCAGCGGGAAGATGGATGACGCGCGCTTCGCGTCGATCCGCGAGGCGCTGGGCGCACGGCTCGATGCGCTGTTCGAGACGGCGCCAATCCCCTATCGTCCGCAGAACTCGGGGCAATACGAGATTCCGGCCCTGACGCTGCGCGACGATATCGCGCCTGACCGCAAAGGCTTTGCCGCGCATATGGAATAGGAGGGCGCTTGGGGCCGGTGCCGGTACTATGCGTGGCTTGGCAGCGGCGATCATTGGATAGTCATCGCCATGAAGAATCAACGTAATTAGATTTATCGCTTCATTATTCATCGCGACGATATTTATGACGCCCACCGTCCTCGAAACGCTGATGTATGACATCGGCCAGTTGTTCCTGTATCCCACGCTGGCCATGATCGGCATGCTGTTTCTCTACGCGTTCTGGGCGCTGGGCCAGTTCGCCATGCAGGCGTGGCTGCGCCGGCGGCATGGGATCGAATCGGGGCGCGGCTATCTGCTGGTGGCCTGGGCGCACGCCAACGGGGTCAGCCACCCGGACGCGCTGGACGTGGCCGCGCACCGGCTACTGGAGCGCCTGCGCATTGCCACCCGCGTGGCGCCGATGCTCGGGCTGGTGGCCACCATGATCCCGATGGGGCCGGCGTTGAAAAGCCTGTCCGGCGGCAACCTCGCCAATGTGGGCGAGAACCTGACCATCGCGTTCTCGGCGGTGGTCCTGGCGCTGATCGCGGCGAGCATCACCTTCTGGGTGGTCAATGTGCGCCGCCGCTGGCTGGCCGAGGAACTGGTCTGGCTCGGCCAGGCGCGCGAGGCGGCCCGATGAGATTCCTGGACGAAAGCGAGGCCGACGACCCGATCCTGTCGGTCGTCAACCTGATCGACGTATTCCTGGTGGTGATTGCCGCCCTGCTGGTGGCCATCGCCCAGAACCCGATGAACCCGTTCACGCACGACGACGTAACGGTCATCACCAACCCGGGCAAGCCCAATATGGAAATCGTGTCGCGGCAGGGGGAGAAGATCGTGCGCTATCAGGCCAGCGGGCAGGTGGGCAGCGGCGACGGCATCAAGGCCGGCGTGGCCTACCGGCTGAAGGATGGGTCGATGGTGTACGTGCCGGAGTCACAACAGGCGTCCCAACAAGCCACGTCCGGAGCGAAGCCATGATGCGCGCGACGATCCTTGGCATGGCGCTCGCGATGCTGGCCGGCTGCGCGACGCAGCCGCCGTCGCCGGCGGCCATCGGCGCCACCTTCCCCAGCCGCCAGTACGTGTTGCTGGGCGAGGTCCACGACAACGGCGCGGCGCAGGCGGCGCGCCTCCAGGCGCTGACCCGCGCCGTGGAAGCCGGCTGGCGGCCGGCGGTGGCGATGGAGCAGTTCGACCGCGAGCGGCAGGCCGACATCGACCGCGCCCGCAAGGAACGGCCGGGCGATGCCGACTACCTGATCGCCCAGGCCGGCAGCGCGGCCGGCTGGCAGTGGCCGCTGTACCGGCCCGTGGTGGCGCTGGCGCTCCAATATGACCTGCCGCTGCTGGCCGCGAACCTCTCGCGCGCCGATGCCGCGAAGATCGTCCGCGGCGGGCTCGGCGCGGTCTTCCCGCCGGACCAGCAGGCCGCGCTGGGGCTGGACAAGCCGCTGCCGATGGAAGTCGTGGCCGCGCAGACCGCGACGCTCGATGCCGGTCATTGCGGCAACTTCCCCAAGGCGATGCTGCCCGGCATGCTCAACGCCCAGGCCGCCCGCGACGCCGTGATGGCCCGGACGCTAGCCCCCTACGCCAGCCGCGGCGCCGTCCTGATCGCCGGTAACGGCCACGTACGCCGCGACCTCGGCGTGCCCCGCTGGATCCGCGCCGACGCCGCGAAAGTGCTCAGCGTGGGCTATCTGGAGGACGGCAGCGGCGGGGAAGGCTTCGACGAGGTGGTACGCGTGGCGCCGGTCGACAGGAAGGATCCGTGCAAGGAGGCCGTGGTGAAGCCGCGGTAGGCGTTTGATTCGTGGCTGATCTCATCGGCCACGGTCCGCCGTCGATGAGGGCTGGCACCGCAGGCGGCACAACCAAGGCGAGCTAAGGCTGATATCGGTGTAGGAATCGGACAACTTTGGGTTAACTTGGGGCTCAATACACTTGTCGGTAGCGGAAGTAGCCGTTGGTTACGCGCCGGGGCTCCATGAGCCCACCCATCCGGAATCCGCATCGGGAGTCGTGGACGTAGTCGTCCATCAAGGTGCGAACCGCCGGGGGCACGGCGAGCGAATGGGTGGCATGCTCGAGCATGTGGCGAGTCTCGGCGTCCACGGGCTCGGTTACGTCATCCTGCAACACGCGCAGGACGGCAGCGCCGATGGGGTTAAGGGTGCCGACGAGGTCAGTCTGCGACGACCCGGCATGCTGCAAGCGGCGGCGCAGGGCCGTAATGTGCTCGGCGAAATCATCGACGCCCTCCTGTAGTCTGGCCCGGTCCGCGCCCAGCTTCGCGTCCAGGTAGAAGCGCCGCGTCTTCAGCGGATCCTTGTACGCCATCAGTTCCCCGCGCCACTGCAGGTATTGCAGCGTGTGAGACTTGAGCACCCCGGTGACTCCAGCCTTGCCTGTTGCCGTGGTGTCGATGCCGCAGGTCTTGAAGAAGTCGTTCGCCGCGCTGACGAGCCGCGGTGAGCAGTGGTAGTCGACGGCGAGGTTGGGCGCTTGCCTGATTTCCGCCATGGTCATCAACGGCACCCCGGCGCTGAAGGCGGCGTGATGCATGTCGATCAATGGAATCTGGGACAGATGTGGCGATGCGCCCCATTCGGGCATTGCCTTGCCTTGCTCCCCGGGGCGATAGCCGCCACCGACGTCGGAATGCATGCCGGGATAGCCGACCTGCCGCGCACGCGCGGCGAGTTCGAGAGGGAAACTTGCACGCTGCTCGTGCAGCGCAACGAAGTGCACGCACTGATCTACCGCAGGGCTGATATCCATGTAGCCCTCGGCCCAGTCCAGATGGCCATTGAATCCCGGCACGATGTCTGGCACGCCGACCGACGCTACGGTGTCGAACAGGCCCATGAAGTAGATCCGGATCGGGACGCTGGCCAGCCGATAGGCGCCATCCTTCTGCTCCATCAACTGGAGCAGCCAGTTGGCGAATACCCGCGCTATGGCCGCGCCACGTGAGAAGCCGAACACTGCAACGTTGATCCGGGTGACCTGACGCTGGCTGCTTCTTATGATGGCTTCGAGTTTTTGCTCCCAGGCGGTTAGCACCATGCGGCGGTATGGTCCCTCGAGGCCCATATTCGCGAAGAGGGAACTTGCGTTGTTGACGACGGTTCTTGCCGTTTCGTCATCGAGAAGGAGCGCCTCGGTCAGGTAGTAGTGCACCGAATTCAGAATGCGCGTGATCGCCCAGTTAATGCGGTCCGCACCCATGTAGCCCCCCGCCATGCCCTTGTGTCCGCCGGGATCGCCGATTTTCTCGAACGGAGTGCCGAGTCCCGGTACGTAGTGGGAGAAGAATCCATCTTCGAACCTATCAATGCTCGCGTTATACAGGCGGGCAACATTGCTATGCTTACCGACGGATGTCTGAGTGCCGTTGAGGCCGGGCTCCTTCCAGTCCTTGTTGTTGCCGGTACCATCGAAGAATAGATTGACATACACCTGCCCGTTGCATTGAACAGGGCGGCATTCTTCTGGGCACGTGATTGCTCGGCAGCGCTGCAGCGATTCACGTACGGTGAGCTTGCGCATGCCGCTATTAGGCATTGGTGAGGGTGGCGAGATGCTGTAAGGCAAGTTTTTTCTCCATCCAGCGTGTTACAGGCGGGTTTCGTCCCCTCGTAGGGGATAGGCAGGGTGGCGGGGTCCGACCATCGTCACAAAGACCTTGACGTTCCCGTCGCGCAGAAAATGTACGGACAGCATTCCTCCGTCTTCGGGCCGATAGGACGGCACCATCACCTTACGTTGCTTCGGAGTGTCCTTAACGTTGTTGACCCATTCGACGTTCAGTGTCATGCCGGGCCGATAAATTCGCGAAATGCTGGCGCAACACGTGAACTTCCCGCCCCCCGAGTGCGGACCTAGGTACGCACCGCCATAGCCGTTCACCGAGAAGCTGTAGATGCCTTCGTCGGTATGGTTGTAGCCAACCACTTCCAGTGTCATAGGGTCTTCGCCACAGCCGGACAGTGCGACAGACCCTGCTGCCAGCATTACCACCAGAAATGTTCGAAACCTCGGGCGCCAACCGGCAGTGGCAGTGCTTGTCATTGAGATGGCGTTATGGTTCATGGCTTGCTCCTCGGTTGTCATCGATCGTGTCCCACAGCGGTCTTGCAATATCCAAGATGTCGTCCCCAAGGCCAGCCAGCCAGTCCTTGAAGGCTTCCTCGTGGGCGGGCGCAGGCATCGACAGGCGCTGCGCAACCCGAGGATGGTCGACATAACGTCCGGACGTATGGAGCGCCAGGGTCAGGAGTTGCAGACGGTCTGGCCTCGCGGTTAGTCCGTGCTGCCGCGCGACAAGCAGGTGCTCCTGGACGAACGGATAGAGCGTGCGATACGGTACGGACCGGAGTTCGTCCCGATTTACCTCGCGTAGATCCACGATCATCATGTCGGCCTCGCATGCGCTCATTAGCGCTGAAAGCTGGTTGTCATCGAGGCGGATAGGGGCTGGCGGCGGTTCCGTCGCGCCCGCTGCAGGCAAGGGTAGTTGTTGTGGCTCGCCGAAACGGTCGAAGTAGGTCCATGCCGAGACGTGCCGCGTGAAAAGGGCGCGCTGGTCAGCCCCCAGAATCTCCAGCCAGGCTGGAAGGATGCGGCCGTCGTACCAGCGCACGATCATTTCCCGGCCGTTGGGTATCTCGGTCAGATGGAACTGGCGAAGATGCTCGGCAAGCTCGTCAAATGGCACCGAGGCGATGAGGAGGCTGACGCAGGGCTTCAGTTTGCCCAGGTGCTCGGCTGCCGCGAGTAGGTTTTTGCGGAGTTCGTCATCTCGGTTCAAATCGATCAGGAGCGGCGCCATGTCTAGCAACGATTCTTCCGGATAGCCGGCAAAGAGGGACTGGTACGTGGCGCCCGAGCGGTCCAGTCTTCGGTGAAATCGCATCTGTTGGCTCGAGTCGATCAGTGCAAATCGATAGTCCATATCGGAATTCCCTATTTGAGAATGACGCCAGGCGTACCCCGGCGCATGGCGTCGAGCAGGCAGCTTCTGCATGTGGTACGGGGGAATTGAGGCAGCGGAACGGTCATCGACGCGCGTTCCTGGGTGCTCCAGTACGCCGACTTTTCGTAGATGTCGCCCAGCGTGACGTTCTCGATGCGCTCCCCGGTGATGCGGATGTAGGATCCTCCGGCACCGATCCAGACCTCTTTGTCTGCGGTAAGAACAAGCTTCCCGTCGGTACTGCTGATGGTGACGTCCTTAAGTGCCGCCAACTGCAATTCATCGCCCTGCGCCTGGATCTCGACCTTGCCGCGCGCCGCGAACAGTTTCATGCCGAGCTTCTGCGCGAACAGCAACACGGCGTCGCCGGCGGCGACGGTGAAGCGCTTCATCACGCCGATGTCCGCGCTGCCCCCGGCGGTGGCGATGAGATGGTTCGCCGCGCTGGTTTGCAGGTCCGCGCCAGACACCAGGGCGATACCGGCGGGGGCGCTGGCGAGCAGGCCGGCGGCGCGCAGTTGCTTGAGGCTGTCATTGAGCAAGGCCTGCTGGCGCTCGCAGTCGGCGGCGAGGGCTTGTGCGGCCCTGGCGGTCTCGGCCAGTGCCTGGCTTTGCTGGAGCGCTTGTTCGAGCAGGCGCTGAGCCGGGGCCATGTCGAGTTGCTG